>PDYJ01000030.1_pt1 | contig 34860 bp, 48 predicted proteins | sample 1430841 | NCBI WGS metagenome assembly PDYJ01 (sample SAMN07237672, study PRJNA390542) | Gut metagenome, whole genome shotgun sequencing project. | isolation source: fecal pellets | host: Mus musculus | place: USA: New York, NY | collected 2016-10 | reverse complement strand
GCGAAATCTTGTAGCGATATGGGAATGCGAGGAACACGGGGCGGAACCCCGACCAAACCAAAACATACCGAGGAGAGCATCCAGCGGGCGTTGTGCGAGAGTCATCCGATCCTAACAAAACCCGTATTCGAGATGGTCGGCTTCATCTTCTATGCGTGGGAATCCGATTATTTGGCAATCTCCAAAGCCGGATATGTGTATGAGTGCGAGATCAAAATCAGTCATTCGGATTTTCTGAATGAGGCAGCCCACAAGCAAGAGAAAATGCGACTGCTGGGAGGAGAGGATATGACGGTCGCAAAGTATCACAGCTACGACAAATACGGTATAGAGTGCGGCAAGGAACCGATGCAGAAGCCTAACTACTTTTGGTATGTCTGTCCGGAGGGGATTATCTCCGAGGCCGAATGCCCGAAGTTCGCAGGGCTTATGTACATCACCGATTCGGGCTTTTTTCCGCTGCATCAAGGCCGCTCCATGCCTCCACAAGGCCAAGTACGACACGCAGGCCGACTTGCTCCGGCGGGATATGCGGGATAAGTTCTACTATGCGATGTGGAATTGGATTCGCCGCTATTGGCGCAACATCGGCAAGGCAAAAGACATTGCCCCGCAGACCGCCGCCGCATACGAGCGAGCGTTGGATAAGCAGGCCGAGGAAATGGCTGATCTGAAATATCGGATTTCTTCTCTGACACAATGGCGCGACATTCAGGCCGACCCGAAATGGGGTTTTGCCACCGATGGCGCCATAGATGAGATATTCCGCAATCTGCCGCGCCTTGTCAGGGACAAGCGGGACGGGTGCATCGAACTCATCGACTACGACAATGCTGCCGAATGGAGGGGCGATTTAGAACGCAAACCGAGCCTCTACCAATGGCGACCAATTAACGAATAATCAATAATTTATTAAGATATGAATAATAATGAATATCAGGAATTTCTCGATCAGAAGAGAATCCAAAAGACAGAAAGCGGGTTTGCCATAGAAGAAACGAACCTGAACCCGATGCTCTTCGATTTTCAGAAGTATTGCGTGAAACGCGCTTTGACTGCGGGTAAATTCGCGCTCTTTGAGGACTGCGGTCTCGGTAAGACCATCCAGCAACTCGAATGGGCCGATAAGGTTTACCGACATATCGACCGCCCCGTGCTGATCCTCGCTCCCCTCTCGGTGATCGGTCAAACCATCGAGGAGGGCAAGAAATTCGGATATGTAGTTACGGAGCTGGGATTGACGGTCTTCGACCAAGACCTCGCGCCGGGTATCTACATCACGAATTACGACAACATGGAGAATATCGACGCCTACCTGTTCGGCGGCGTGGTTCTCGATGAAAGTTCAATCCTGAAAAACTTTGCAGGAGCGACCCGCAATCAACTGATCGAGGACTTCCGCGATACGCCCTACAAATTGGCGTGTACCGCTACTCCGGCCCCGAACGACACGATCGAGTTGTGCAATCACGCCGAGTTCCTGAATGTGATGAGCCGGAACGAAATGCTCGCCATGTACTTCGTCCACGACGGCGGATCGACCTCGGATTGGAGGCTGAAAGGCCATGCGACGCAGGCATTTTGGGATTTCGTCTCGACATGGGCCGTGATGCTCAACAAGCCGAGCGACATCGGGTTCGACGACGAGGGCTACGACCTGCCCGCTCTGAACATCATCGAAGAGGTAGTTGAAACGCCCAAGCGCGACAACGGAATGCTCTTCAACAGCATGGCGGTCAGCGCGACCGACTATCACAAGGAACTCCGCGCGACCTATGATCTCCGGCTCAACCGCGCGGCGGAGATCGCCAACGGCTCCAAAGAGAACTTCATCATTTGGATCGGCCATGACGACGAGGGTAAATACCTCCGCAATCTCATTCCCGATGCCATTGAGGTCAAAGGCAGCGACACGAAAGGCTACAAAAAAGAAAAGTTGCTCGGCTTCGGCCGCGGGGAGTTCCGCGTGCTGATTACGAAGCTCAAAATCGCGCAATTCGGCCTGAACTATCAGAACTGCCACAATCAGATCTTCGCTTCGCTCGATTTTTCGTTCGAGGCGACCTATCAAGGCATTCGGCGTTCATACCGATTCGGGCAGTCCGAACAGGTCAATATCCACCTCATCACCGCCGACACGATGGCGAACGTAAAAGACAGCTTCGATGCAAAGCAAAAAGCGTTCAAGGAGATGCAGGCGGCGATGACGGCAGCCATGAACCGCAATCTCAACGGCGGGATTTCCCTGCAAACGTCCGAGAATGCAGCGCAATATCGGGGAAAGAGCTGCGATATTCGCCTCGGCGACTGTGTGCAGTTGATCCGCGAAGTCCCCGATGAGAGCGTCGGATTCTCGATCTTCTCGCCGCCGTTCGCGGAACTCTATACCTACTCCGATCAATTGGAGGATATGGGGAACAGCCGCGATTACAAGGAGTTTTTTACCGCGTTCAACTTCCTCGTCAAGGAACTCTATCGGGTAATGTGGAGCGGTCGCAATGTCGCGGTGCATTGTATGGATTTGCCTATTCAAAAGGGCAAAGAGGGATATATCGGGCTGCGCGATTTCTCCGGCATGATCCTCCAAGCGTTCACCGACGCAGGATTCATCTACCACTCCCGCATCACCATCTGGAAGAATCCGGTTACGGAGATGCAGCGCACGAAAGCCCTCGGACTACTGCACAAACAGGTCAAGAAAGACGCCGCGATGAGCCGCGTCGGGATTCCCGACTACCTGATGATCTTCCGCAAGGACGGATCGCACGACCACCCCGTGAAATGCGAAATCGACGTCGATACATGGCAGAAATACGCATCCCCCGTATGGATGGACATAGACTATTCAAACACCCTGAACGGGGCGAATGCGCGGGGCGAGAATGACGAAAAGCATATCTGCCCGCTGCAACTCGATACGATCCGTCGCGCGATCCACTTGTGGAGCAATGAGGGCGACACCGTTCTGACGCCGTTCCTCGGCATCGGGTCGGAAGTTTATGAGGCAATCCGCCTGAAACGCTACGGAATCGGTTTTGAACTCAAAGACAGCTATTTCGCCGAGGCGGTGAAGAACTGCAAGGCGATGGAATTTGAATCCGCCCAGCGTTTACTCTTCAATTAAGCGACCATGAGCAAAATACTTGATGCCTGCTGCGGCAGTCGGATGTGCTGGTTCGACAAAGACAACCCCGATACGGTCTTCATGGACTGCCGCAGCGAGGAGCATACCCTTTGCGACGGGCGCAGGTTGGCGGTCAGGCCCGATGTCGTCGGAGATTTCCGCAAGATGCCGTTTCCCGACAATTCATTCTACCTCGTCCTGTTCGATCCTCCGCATCTGAATAACCTCGGCGAATCGTCATGGCTGGCGAAGAAATACGGTCGCCTCCTCCCATCGTGGGAAGATGACATCCGGCAAGGATTCGAGGAGTGTATGCGTGTCCTCAAACCGAACGGAACGCTCATTTTCAAATGGAACGAGCAGCAGATACCCACCTCGCGGATCATTGAGATCATCGGGCAAAAGCCCCTATTTGGGCATACGTCCGGCAAGGGTGGCAAAACGATATGGATGTGTTTCTTAAAACCCGAAAAAATATGATACGGCCCTGCAAATGCGGCGAATGCGCCTTTTTCACGAATGAAGACGTGAACGGACACGGGCATTGCACCATTACCCGAAACCATAACCGATGCAACGACCTCTGTGAGTTCAATGAAGACTACATGTCGAAAGTGGAAACCCTCCGCGTCCTGCATCATTTCCAAAAATGGCGACGCGGCGGACGCGGCAAGATGCCGCACCCCTTTGTTATCGGTCAGGCGATAGACAGCGCGATCCGCACCTTGCGTCGCATAACCAAAGATGCCCCGAAATTCTAACTCAAAACATTTACTATCATGTGGTTTACAACAAAGGTTCGTTACGAAAAAACGAGAGAAAACGGTTCTCTGAAAACCATCACGGAGCCGTATTTGGTCGATGCCCTATCATTCACGGAGGCAGAGGCCCGCATCACCAACGAGATGATGCCCTACACGTCGGGGGCATTCTCGGTGTCGGCCGTGAAGCGCAGCAACATCTCGGAAATCTTTTGGGATGAGAACGGCGATCACTTCTACAAGGCCAAGATCAACCTCATCACGCTCGACGAAGAAACGGGCGCAGAGCACAAGAAAGCGATCTACATCCTCGTACAGGCATCCGACCTGAATCAGGCTGCGAAAAACCTTGCCGAGGGCATGAGAGGCACGGTATCGGATTACGAGGTCGCCTCCATCGTCAAGACCCCGATTGTGGATGCCTACAAAATCGCCGAGAAATGAACGCAAGGCAATTCTTCGATAAGGTAGCCCTCATGCGGAAGTTGCAAAAAGAGTATTTCCGCACTCGGTCGAAAACCGCGCTCAATCAGAGCAAGGCGGTCGAGCGGGAAGTAGATGCCGAGATCACGCGGGTGCATAATGCGCTCGGCACTCCCACGGCAGCCCAACCCGAACAACAAAACATCTTCGAGGAGGGCGCATCATGGTAGGGCTGGCAGAGGTATTTATGGATTTGGCGCGGGTCATGCGCTCCCTGCTTTCATGGGAATGTCGATACGCGCGGTGCGGATGGGGATTCGTCGAAACCCGCCGTCCATGCAAAGGTTATCCGAGGAGGCCCTTTTGGCGGCGAATACGCTCAAATCCGATGCGACGTAATTACCATTAAGGCCGAATAAACAAAATGCGAAATACCCGCGTTTCTGCGTGAAATAGCAATAAGTTCTGAATCATGGCAACGAATTACAATCACGACATAGCTCATTGCAGCGGCTACCTCTGCCTATTGAGCGATAAATGCCGGAGGTATCATCTCTTCCGCGAATGGGAGCGACGCAAATTGCCGCCCGCTCCTTTCACGGGCGCATGTTACGACCTCGCAACTAAAACCTGTCCGTGTTTCTTACCGATGACGGACGAAGACATCAAAACACAGAAATGACAAAGAAGAAAATCGTCATAACCTTGTCGCGGGTATTCCCGACGACGCATAGCCGGAAAGGCCAGCCGACCGGCTTCAAGGAGAAACTCGAATCGGGCGACAAACGCCATACTATCCGAGGCAATTACGACCAATGGAACGCTATTGCGGAAAAGATGCAACGGGGCGGCTACTGCCTCTCAATCCGTCAATGGTCGGGACGCCCGTATAACTCACCGCAAGTCGAGATCGCCCAAATCGACAAGCCTATCGGCATCCAGCGGATAGAACTGAATTATCACAGCGAAAACGATACGATCACCGCCCGCATCGACGGTCGGGAATGGATCGACGCAGACTGCTATGAGATCGCCAAGAACGACGGCCTCAATACGACCGACTTCAAGGAGTGGTTCTTCGGACGGAATCCGAAAGAGGATAAGGTATTTCGAGGCGTCATCATTCACTTCACCGATTTTCGGTACTGATATGAGGCATCAAGAAAGCGTCATCCAGCAAACCTGCGTCCGATGGTTTCGGATGCAATACCCGCAACTCGCCATGCTCCTCTTCGCTGTTCCGAACGGCGGGGCACGGCTTCGATCAGAAGCGGCGATTATGAAAGCCGAGGGGACGATGAAAGGTGTCGCCGATCTCCTGCTTTTGTTCCCAGCAAAGAAATATCACGGCCTTTGCATCGAGATGAAGACGCCGAAAGGCAAACAGCAACCGTCGCAAAAGGCATGGCAGGAGCGGGCGGAATGGGCGGGCTACAAATACATCGTCTGCCGGTCTTTCGATGATTTCATGGCTGAAATCAACGCATATTTGAAGTAAATCCTATTTTTTTGCCACAAAAGAGTGCTTAATAGGCACTCTTTTTATACCTTTGTGCATCTACCTTAAAATGAAAAGAAATGAGTAAAGACAACAACGCTCACAAAGCCATCGATGCCGAGTTCGTTTCTATCGAACTTGACCGATTGGAACCGAACGAGGGGCAACTTGACGGGCTTCCTGCGAATCCCCGCGAGATACTGGAAACGAAGCTCGACCTCCTGAAAAAGGACATTCAGGCATACCCCGAACTGATGAAATACCGTATGCTGCTGGTTTATCCGCTCGAAAGCGGCAAGTATCTCATCATCGGCGGAAATATGCGCTATCGCGCTATGCTCGATCTCGACTTCAAGACCGCTCCGTGCGTCATCATCCGAAAGAGACCTCTATCGAGAAACTGAAAGCCTACACTATCCTCGACAACTCCGGCTTCGGTAAATGGGAGTGGTCGATGCTGGCGAACGAATGGGAAGCCGACGCATTGGCCGCATGGGGTCTCGACCTGCCGATGAATGAGAGTGAAATCGACGTGGATAGTTTCTTCGACAAACTCGATAAGGCGGCCGAGAAAGACAAGGGCGAAAAGATCACCGTCTCAATTCCCGATGAATATGCCGACCAAAAGGAGGAGATCAAATCCCGAATCGAGGCAACGCTCATGGGGCGAGTTTGAGGGCATCAAGATCAAGTGATGAAAATCCATCTCGCAGGCAACAATCCCTATCCGGGCGTGATACTGATCCGACTGTATGAGAGCACTCTCAACAGGCAGCTCGCCCAATTCGGGGGGGGGTTAAGTAGTTGCATATCAGAATATTTGCGCAGCATACCCCTCAAAGAAATCAATAAAGACGCTATGACGATATTCCTTGCAGGAGGCGTTTCAGGCAACCTCCGCGAATTTTGGCAAAAGGTTATGAAGATATATTTGGCATCGCCCAACAGTCGCAGCGAGGTAATCGAAGCGATGAAAAACTTTCTTTCGGGCGACAACGGAAAGGCTCTGCAAGAAACCATCTATGGGCCGGACTTTTTCATCGGGGACGCGAAAAACGCATTGTCGGGCATCAATGTTCTCGAAAGCTACTATTACCTCCGAAAGAACGAGGGGTTCATGCCTCTTGTTAAGCACTTCGGATCGTTCCTCCTCGATAGCGGGGCCTATACGTTCATGGCCGGTTCCCACAAAGGCGGATGCGATTGGGATGCCTATGTCTCGGAGTATGCCGATTTCATCAACCGCTTCGATGTAAAGCTCTTTTTCGAGCTGGATATTGATAGCGTCGTCGGGCTGGCAGAGGTCGAGCGGCTGCGGCACAAACTCGAAAGGATGACGGGCAAGAAGCCGATCCCCGTATGGCACAAGAACCGAGGCAAGGAGTATTTCATCAAGATGTGCGAGGAATACCCCTATGTCGCCATCGGAGGCATCGTAACGAAAGAAATCCCCCGCAAGGTCTATGAAACGGCGTTCCCGTGGTTCATCAACACCGCCCACAAGCACAAGGCAAAGATTCATGGACTGGGGTACACCACCGTCGCCAATCTGCAAAAGTATCATTTCGATTCGGTCGATAGCACCGCATGGCTCTACGGTAATCGCGGCGGCTACATCTGCAAATTCAATCCGCGCACCGGATTGATGGAGCAGATGAGCAAAGAGGGATACAGGCTCAAATCGAGAGAGGGCGCGGTAAACAACTTCAACGAGTGGGTGAAATTCAGCAAATACGCAGACAAATTCCTGTAATTCCGCCTGCTATATAAAAAGGCAGAGAACTCAAAAATACATCAGATATGAAAGATTCTGTAATCATCGTTTCGGGAGGCATGGATAGCATCACCCTCCTGCATGAAAAGGCCGAGGAGATCGCTTTGGCCGTTACATTCGACTACGGCAGCAATCACAACAAGCGGGAGGCCGAGTGCGCCGCGCGGCATTGCCAGCAGCTCGGTATCGAGCATATCATCATCCCGCTCGCTTTCATCGGTCAGTATTTCAAATCCTCGCTTTTGGAGGGCGCAGACGCCGTGCCGGAGGGCCACTATGAAGCCGAGAACATGAAATCGACCGTCGTGCCGTTCCGCAATGGCATCATGCTTTCCGTGGCCTGCGGTCTCGCCGAAAGCCGGAAGTTGAGCAAGGTTCTCATCGCCAACCACCACGGCGACCATGCGATCTATCCCGATTGCCGCGCAGGATTCGTGCATTCCATGTCGGAGGCCATGCGGAACGGCACTTACATCGGGGTACAGATCGACGCGCCTTATACGGGCATCAGCAAGGCCGACATCGCCCGTATCGGCAAACGGCTCGGCATCGACTACTCCACGACCTACTCCTGCTACAAAGGCGGCGAAAAGCATTGCGGCAAATGCGGAACGTGCGTCGAACGCAAGGAAGCCCTCCGAGACGCAGAAATCAAAGACACGACGGAGTATGAAAAAGAGTAACGCCAATCTCATCACGCTGAATGTGGTGTTCGTCGTATGCCTGATCGTGGCGAACGTCGTTACGAGCAAAGTGCTCGATACCGGCATCCATATCGGCGGGGTTCCCGTCCTCATTCCGGGCGCAGCCTTGACCTATGCCCTGACGTTCCTCTGTACGGACGTTATCGGCGAAATATGGGGCAAGAAAGAGGCGAATAAGGCCGTCATCAGGGGTTTTGCCGCCCAACTTATCGCCCTCGCCTTAATTATCCTGACGATGTATCTCCCCGCCCATGACGAGGAGATGCAGCGGGCCTATCGGATGCTACTCGGTCAGACGCCGATATTCGTATGCGGGTCGCTGATAGCCTACCTCTGCTCTCAAAGTTGGGACGTATGGATATTCCACAAGATACGGGGACGGTTCTGCGGCAATCCCACACGGCGGTGGATTTGGAACAACGTATCGACCATTACTTCGCAGATCATCGACACGGCGATTTACATATCAATCGCATTCGGCATCGGTCTCGGATGGTTCATGCAGGAGGGCGGCATGATGCTCGTCCTCGGCATGGTCATCGGGCAATACCTGCTCAAAGCAGGGTTAGCCCTATGCGATACGCCGTTTTTCTACTTCTTAACTCGCAAACATCAAGAAGAATAGCAATGTATTACGTTTCAAAAAGAATGGAGATTGCGGGAAGCCATCGGCTGACCCTCTCCTACAAAAGCCAATGCCAGCAGTTGCACGGCCACAACTGGGTCGTGACGGTATTCTGCAAGGCTCGAAAGCTCAACAAGGATGGTATGGTCTGCGATTTCAAGCAGATCAAGGACAAGATTCACGGCTACCTCGATCACGGCAACTTCAACAAGCTGCTGCCGTTCAATCCGACGGCAGAGAACATCGCCCGATGGATCGTTGAGCAGATTCTGAATGCTATAAGGCGACTGTACAGGAAAGCGAGGGCAATGTCGCAATCTATGTCGCGGACACTATCAAAGAGGAGGAGGGCGCATTATGAGGGTAAACGAAATTTTCTACTCGATTCAGGGCGAGGGCCGCCATACCGGCACTCCAGCGATCTTCATTCGCCTTGCAGGATGCAATCTTCGCTGCGATTTCTGCGATACGGAGCATCAGCCCTACCAAGACCTCACCGAAGAGGAGATCATGCGTCAAATTGCCGATTTTCCGGCCGACCACGTCGTGATTACGGGCGGCGAACCGATGCTGCAACTCACCCTGTCGTTCATCAATCATCTGCATAGCGCAGGGAAATTCGTGCAGATCGAAACCAACGGCACGATCCCGATCAAGGGCTACCGTCCTATCGACTGGATCACCTGCTCGCCGAAATTCGACTTTTGCTCTCATGCCGAGCTTCGGCTCCAACGCATCGACGAGTTGAAAGTCGTCTATCAGGGTCAGGATATGACGGCATACGACGGTATCGAGGCCAAAGAGTACTACTTGCAGCCCTGCGACTTCAAGGACGAGGCGCGAAATGCGGAAAACCTCGCGGCCACCATCAACTACATCAAATCACACCCGAAATGGAAACTATCACTCCAAACGCAGAAGATATTATCGGTGCGCTGAAAACGCTCATCCGCGCCATCGGCGAAGACCCGACCGCGAGGGGTTGATCGGCACGCCCGACCGCATCATGCGGATGTGGAAAGAGATATTCCGAGGCTACGATCCGAGCCAAAAGCCGAAGATCACCACGTTCGCCAATGAGGAGGGCATATCGGATATTGTGTTCGACTGCGGCGACTACTATTCGATGTGCGAACATCATATCCTGCGTTCTTCGGCCGGTACTACTTCGCCTATATCCCCAACCCGAAAGGGCGTATTCTCGGCATCAGCAAAGTTGCCCGCGTGGTCGGCTACTGCGCCGCCCGATTGCAGTTGCAAGAGCGGCTGGCGCGGGACATCGTGCAGATGCTTTCCGAGGCCCTGAATAACGAGGCCCTCGGCTTCGCTATCGTGATGAAAGGGCAACACCTATGCAAGACGATGCGAGGCGTCAAGAACAGCGGGAATATGAGCGTCGCGCATTTCACGGGACTGTTTGAAACCAATCCCGAAGCCCGTAAGGAATTTTATAACCTCATAGACCTGAACAATGGCTAAATACAATACGGCCAAAATCGAGGAGTGCGAGGCATGGGTAGCCACTCATGGCCTGATCGACTACGGCGGGGCGAAGCTGAAAGAGTTTGTCCGCGAGATGGGGATCGACGAAAAGACCTACCGTCTATGGATGAAAGGCAAGCCGCAGTTCAAAGAGGCTATCGAGCGGGCAAAGGAGGTTTTCAAGCAGAATCTCACCCATGATCTCGCCATCTCGCTATCCAAAGCCGCCAAAGGGTATGAGCATGAGGAAACCGAGCAGGAGTTCCGCGTCGGAGCGGACGGACAGCCGACCCCGTTCAAGATGAAAAGGAAGAAAATCCATGTGCAGCCGAACATCGGGGCCGCGATTTTCCTCCTGACGAACCTTGATCCTGAACACTATCAGAACAGGCAGCGCAACGATGTAATGCTCAAAAAGGACGATGAAAAACCGATGACACTCGATGAGATCAATGCAGAAATCGCTCGACTTGAAAAGTTGGAAAAATAATGAGGTCATCTACAATCGAGGTACGCGAACAGTTGATGAGGTTGAAGCGAGAGAAATTAAAACTCGAAGCTCCGACCTCCTTTTCGCGTTTCCTCGGTTATAGCAATCCGAAATACGAGTTAGAGTGGTTCCATAAACTCATCGCGGATCATTGCCAAATGCTGTTGGAGGGCAAGATCAAAAACCTGATGGTTTTCATGCCCCGCAACACGGAAAGTCGGAGATCATCTCCCGCAATTTCCCCGCATGGGCACTCGGACAAAAACCCCGACCTGAAAATTGTCGGATGCTCCTACTCCTCCGACCTTGCGCAGCAGTTTTCGCGCTCGATTCAGAGGACGATAGATAGCAAGGAATATCAGGCGATATTCCCCGAAACCTATCTCAACGGCTCGAATATCCGCACGGATTCGCGGGGTTATTTGAGGAACGTCGATCTCTTCGAGATGGTAGGACATCGAGGGTTTTACAAGGCGGTCGGCGTAGGAGGTTCTTTGACAGGTACACCCGTCGATATTGCGATCATAGACGACCCGGTAAAGGATGCAAACGAGGCAAACTCCATCACTTACCGACAGAGGGTGTGGGATTGGTACAACACCGTCCTCTCGACCCGTCTGCACAATAGTTCGAGGCAGCTTTTCATTATGACGCGCTGGCATGAGGACGACCTCGCCGGACGCATCCTCAAAGCAGAATCGCAGGAGTGGACGGTGCTCGCTATACCCGCTATCTGTGAGCAGGAATATGACGGAGGATTGAGCGAACGGCATATCGGCGACGCATTGTGGCCGTCTCACCACTCCATCGAGAAGTTGCAGAAGCAGAAAGCCCGTGCCCCGCGCGAGTTCAATGCCCTGTATCAGCAGCATCCGACCATCGAGGGCGGTAATATCGTGAAAAGGGATTGGTTCCGCACGATTCCTCTTGCCGAGTTCCGATCTCTGCGCTTCAATGAGCCGATACACTTTTACCTCGATACAGCTTACGGCAAGAAGAAAAAGAGCCAAGACAACGACCCCAGCGGCATATTGGCGGCATGCCGGATCAGGAATTACATCTACCTACTGGATGCGCAGAAAGTGTATAAGGAGATGCCCGATCTATTGCGGTTCCTGCCTCAATACATCGCAGCGCATGACGGCAATTCCGAGAGCAAGCTCCATGTCGAGCCGAAAGCCAACGGAGAAAGCGTGGTGCAAATGCTTCAAGAGGTCTCGACGCTCAATGTCAAGCGGACGCCCACGCCAACCGATGATAAGGAGGTGCGATTGCGGGCCGTTTCGCCGCGCGTGGAGTGCGGGCGGGTGTTTATCGTCGAGGGATCATGGAACGACGATTTTCTTGATGAAGTATGCGGATTTCCGAGCCAGCCGCACGACGAGTTCGTCGATATTCTCGGATATGCGATTAACGACCTCTTCGAGGATGATGACGATATAAACTACGACCTGATAAACAAGTCGATTTTAGGCATGTAAACCAAAATTTTAATGATATGATGCTATTTGATTTATTTCGCAATTATCTCAACGCTCTTGTAGGACACAATCAGGAGTTCGAGAAGTTGCTGGCGGCCAAAGATATTTCGGCGGTCAAAGACGGGATGCGCAACCGTATGGATATGGCTATCGAAGCCCTCAAAGAGTATGAGGTTTCCACGCACAAGATCATGGAGCGCGAGGATAAGATCATCACCGACAAAAAGGGCAATTTCGTTCGCTTTGACCCCGTATGGAAGCTGCCGATTCCGTATCAGGTTTACATCAACGAGATCGCCCTCGTATTCCTCTACGGCCGCCCCGTGAAGTGGTCGCAGCAGTCGAAAGGGACGGACAAGGCGTTTCAGAAGTTCCAAGAAGTTCTCGAACACACCCACTTCGACAGCAAGCTGCGCCAATGCAAGCGTATCGCCGGTTCGGAGACCGAAAGCGCGATGCTATTCCGCGTTTTCCGCGATGAAAACAACGCCCCCGACGTTCAGATTCGGGTACTCGCAAAGAGCAAAGGAGATGAGATTTACGTGCGCTGGGATCAGTACGAAAACCTCATATCCGTTGCGTGGGGCTATTACGTCAAGGAATCGGAGAACAACACGGTCTATCACTTCGACATCTACACACCGAAGATCATCTATCGATGTGCCAAGAAATCGCTCGGCTGGGAGGTCATCGAGGAGCCGAATTTCATCGGCAAAATTCCGATCATCCTCTTTCAGCAGGACAAAGAGTGGAAAGGCGTCGAACCGCTCATCCATCGGGAAGAGTTGATCGGCTCGCGCTCTGCCGACACCAACGACTATTTCGCCGATCCTATCGCCATCATGGCCGCCGACCTCATCAAAAATTTGCCGGAGAAGAAAGAGGCGGCAAAACTGCTTGTAACGAACGATGCGGCGGGCGTCGATAAGGCAGCGAAATACCTGACATGGGACAGCGCGCCGGAAAGTAAGAAGCAGGAGATCGAATGGCTGCAAAATCACATTCTCTCCAAGTCGTTCACCCCGAACATCTCGCTCGATACCCTGAAATCGTTAAGCAACCTGTCGGGAAAGGCTCTGCGAACCGTGATGATGCTGGCCGACATCAAGGCATCCAAGCACAAGGAGATTCATGACGAGTTGCTGTCCCGCACCTCCTCTCTCATCACTTCGATCATCGGGAATGTCCTCGACGTGCATCTCAAAGGAGAGTGCGAGAATCTGAAAATCGGGCATGAGTTCCAAGAGCCGTTCGGGGACGACATCGCAGACGCCCTTGATAACATCATTAAGAGCATCGACGGGGGCATTATTTCGACCGAAAGCGGCGTCGAACTGAATCCTCTCGTCAAAGATAAGAAGCTCGAAATGGAGCGTCTGAAAGCCGAAGAGGAGGAACGGGCGCAGAAGCAGCAGTCGATCTTCGGCGACATGGAGAACGGCGGGCCTCAATCCGCCTCGGATGGCGACGACCCCGATGATGACGAAGACAACGATCCGAAGAACAAGCAACAACAGAAGAAGTAGGTAGCTGATGGCAAAAAAAGCATATTTCCCCGACCCGAAAACGGAAACGATCAAGCGCATTCAGCGCACGGAGGCTTACGCCGAAAAAGTGAGGCAGCTATTCGCCGCAACGGTGAATGAAATCCTCGCTCTCAACAAGTCCGTGCCGACGCTGGACGAGGGCGTCATGTACTCTTTCGACGGGGATAATATGCGAATCCAAAAGAAAGTCGAGGCATTGCTCCGGCAACTGCATTCGGTGGTAACGACGGCGATCCGCAAGGGCATTACCCTCGAATGGGAACAGGCGAACGTCGAATGCGACAAGCTCGTAGCCTCCTGCTTCGGCAAAAAGGTGTTATCCAGCCCGGAGTTCAGCGCATGGAACAACCGCAATAATGCGGCGATGAACGCCTTTGCCGACCGGACGGAGGACGGTCTCAATCTGTCGAGCCGGATATGGCAGTCAGTTCAGCAGCTCCGCGATGAAATGGAGATCGCCATGACCGTCGCCATCGGCGAGGGTGATTCGGCGCAGTCCATATCCCGCAAAGTCAGACAATACCTGAACGACCCCGACCTGATGTTCCGCCGTTTCCGCTTCAAAAAAGGCGAAGACGAGCAGGGCAAGCCTATCTACGGGAGGAAGTGGAAAAAGCGCATCAAGGACGAGAAAACGGGCAAATACCGATGGATCGACTACGACCGCAAAGATTACAAAACCGGATCGGGCGTTTACAAGTCCTCGGCCAAGAACGCCATGCGCGTTGCGAGATCGGAAACGAACATTGCCTACCGCCGTGCCGACAACGAGCGGTGGCAGCAGATGGATTTCGTCCTCGGCCAGCGCATCCAGCTATCGAAGAACCATCCGAAAAAAGGACATCTGCGACAAGCTGGCAGGCGACTACCCCAAGGATTTCGTATTCGACGGCTGGCATGTGCAATGTTTCTGCTTTGCCACACCTATCCTGATCGACGAGGCGGAGATGGCCAAAGTAACGGAAGCATTCCTCAAAGGCGAAAAATACACCCCGCAAGGCAAGCGGATCACCGAATATCCGGCCAATTTCAAGGATTGGGTGCGGGACAACAAGGAGAATATCCTTGCATCCCGCGATAGAGGCACGGAACCCTATTTTATTCGCAATAACGCCTCGGCAATTGACGAGATACTCAACCCGAAGCCGAAAGAGCTTACAATCGCAGAAAAAGCGGCATTGCGCCATGAGGCCCGAACGCCTGAACAAGAGGCGGCGATCCGTAGTGCGTGGGCCGAGCGGCAGAAGAAGCATCAGCAGATCAAGACGGCGGCGAACAACATCGCCAAAGTCGCCGGAGACTACGGCGAGGTCGATTACTCCGCCCTGCAAAAGTACATCGACGCGGGCGATCTGTCGTCCATGCAGACCGAGACAAAGAAAGTGGCGCAGGCCATACTCGCCACCAAGAAAGCGGAGCAGGCTCTCGCCGACATTATCCCCAATGCGCACTCATGGCATAAGCAGTTCACGATAGCCCAACTGCAAGGGGTATATGATGCCGTCAAATCGAAGATCGAGGGATGGGCAAGCCTATCCCTCGAACAGCAGGCGAAAAAGCTGCATTTTGAGGCTTTCGATTTCCTCGGCGGCAACATGAAAGGCGTTCAGGAGAAGTACCCGACATGGAAAGTTTCGCAGGAAGCGTACATCAAGGAATACCACGCCGTCAGCTACAAGATCGCCGTTCAGCAAGCTACTGTCGATCTCGCTGCCGTCAAACAATGGTCGGCGGAGCATCCGAAGAGCCTCAATGTCGCAAAACTCCTCGCCGAAGCGGAGCAGGCGGTCAATACCAATGCCGAATTGTCAGTTGTGAAGTCCAAGACAGCCCTCGCCGTAGCAGAATACCAAAAACGCCTTGCGGAACAAGCCCGCCGCGATGCCAAGAAGATCGGAAAAAGCACATCGGCCCAATTCGGCGCAGATGCCTATACGCAAAAGCGAAAAGACGCGGCATTTTGGACGGAATCACGGGAAGAGGGTGATAGGCATTATTCCACCTATGCCGAGGAAGATTGGAAAAGATGGATCGGAGAAGAAAAGCACGTCGCATACCTCTATACGAGCGGTAGTCGCTATATCAATGAGCCGTTATTTGCCAAATACTACGGGACGAAATACAGCGACATTGACGGCTCGGCACGTAATAGTTGGAGGGATATAAACACGCTGACCTCCATGATCGACAAAGCAAAGCCACTGACCCGCGATGTTTGGATGCAGCACGGCGAGGATATGAGTGCTTTTATCGGCAAATTCGGGGTGGATTTACGCGGTCTCACCTCCTCCCAGCTAAAAGGACTGATCGGCAAAGTCGGCACAAATGCACCTTTCACAAGTTGCGGCATCACCAAAGGAGCGGGATTCAGCCACGAACAGGTCATTCTCAATATCTATTGTCCCAAAGGCACGAAAGGCATATACACAGAGCCTTATTCTCACTATGGCGACGGCGGATATGAGGAGGCTGGGTTCAAATGGGACGGAAAAAGTCGATTGGCGGCCGGATATAAACCGGGTGGAGAAATGGAGTTTATCCTGCAAAGAGGAACGAAGTTTCGCATCACTAAAATCGAAAAGAAAGGCAATAAGTACTACATCGACGTCGATCTGATCGAACAACCTGCCAAACTTCCCGATACCATATAGCAAAACGAGAGGGTTTGCCGCCCTCTCGTTTATTTCATGTAATACTCCTCGAACAGCTTTTTGAAGCCCTCCGCACCGCCTCCGAAATGCGTATAACGATCATAAAGCAGAGCCGTTAAAGACATCGGTGCATAATCGTTATTCACGAGTTCCGGCAAATCACGATGGAGATACAGACAATATTCAGCAAGCAAAGAATCAGGGGTATTCCCGCTTGCCATATCCGCCCATATTTGCTCGTAAGACCAAAGCATCATTTTGTTTTGATCTTTACCCTCGTATGGGTTCCTCCGCTCACCCTTATAATAGCGGCAATATTGCAGTAAATCGGCGTCTTTCATCGGTAAGTTGCATTGAATTTTAGGACTACCTTTTTCATATCATCAGGCAAATACGAAAAAGCCTTTTGCATCATCGAAATATCAATCCCGAAACGAGCCTCCGCGAGTGACCCAACGATAGCACCGAGCGTATCGCTGTCACCGCCGTAGAGAATGGCCTTGCGGATTGCATCCTCGAATGAATCGCTCTCTTTGATGATATGAAAGGCCAGCGGAACGCATCCCTGACACGTTTCGTCGAACTTGCCCCTCGGAATGAGGTGTTGCTCCCAGTCCGCACCGTAGAACATCCCGACCATTTCGAGGGCCTGATTGAGGGCCAAAACATCGCAGAAAGGATCGCAACTCCGCATCAGGTAAATCGCCCGTGCAACCACCATTGCCCCGATAATGCCGTCGGGATGGTCGTGTGTGATCTTGGCCGTCTCCATCGCCTGCCGGATCACCTCCTGCTCCGTATTGAACGCATAGGCGACAGGACTGACCCGCATCGCCGCGCCGTTGCCGAAACTGTTATATGGTTGGGGATCGGAAAAGGTAATCCAATGAGCAAAAGACCCGCCATATCCACCCATCGGATTAGGGTATTTCCTGCACCAGCGCAGGATGCTCGTCCGATAGTCCTCTCCGCGCAGAATCGCGTCGGCAATCGCCACCGTGCAGATCGTATCATCGGTAAAATCGCATTGTTGGGTGAACAATGCAAAGTTTCCGCTTTTCGCATTATTGAACTCGAATCGAGAGCCTACTATGTCGCCAATTATCGCACCTATCATATCAAAAATTTTTAGAATCTATCACTTCATCTATATCCAGCACCCCGTCGGCATTTTCTTTCATCGAATGCAGGTAGATGTAGCCGTACCGATAAAACGAAACCTTTTCCAGCTTTTCACGATACATGGCCTCTGCTTTCGCCCTATCGACGAAATACAGATGCGTAACGAGATCGTATGAATCCGCAACATAGGTCAGCCGATATACTTTGCTATCCATCGCACTCCGATTTTAATGACCGACCACGGGCTTTCCGTTGGATTTGGCCGAGACGAATAATGACCCGCTTGTTTTCGTAGTCATTCTTGCCCCTCATCGCATTCGTGAGGGACTTGTACGTAATGCCCACCTCATCGGCCGGAACCGCATCATAGATTGCTTTCAAGGAGCCGAAATATAGATCGGTTTCGCCGTCGCGCGGCTCCTTAAACTGCAAATGCACTATCTTCTTTGCCTCCATAACTCAATACTTGTGCAAATTTACCGCATTTTCGGCGATCTGCCACGCTTTCGCGCAAGAATCGGCCATCCTATCGCCCCAATTGAAGATACTGCGGTAAATCGCCGTTTTTTCTCTTTCTTTTTTCGCGGAACTTTTTTCTTTCTCAAATCAAAATTCTACGCTCTTGAAATCTCCCCTACTATAGAGTTTTATATATCTATATATTCTTATATTCAGTGCACCCATCGTTGCAGGGGTCGTTGCTGCCATCGTTGCACTCCATTGTACTACTCTATTGATAATCATCGTAATTAACTATCGAAATCATCGTTGCACCCTATTTATGGATAAAATACTCTATCGCCGAATGCACGAGGATAAAATGCGTGGCAGTCTGCTTGCATTGCGTCGCCCACGGATTATACAGGTTCAATTGCAGCGCGTAATACAATTCGGGCATTTCACTCTTGACGCGAGCCACCAGCCGCTTATAGCTCGTCCGCTTCGCGCCTTTCATAAGGGCCTCCCATCTCGAAGATGGAAGACCCTCACAAGTAGCATCGAGATACATGGCTAAATGCCGAATTGCTCGTTCAAGAATGCACACATCGCGCGGTTCTGCGGCAAGAGGGCCGGAATATCCATTGCATCGGCCTTGTACAGCTCCGTCGCTCCGTTGTATAAATCCCACACCGTTACTTTGCCGTTCTGATAGTAGCGATACATCATATCCTCGGTAAGCCGCGAGATTTGCGCCTGATTGAGCGGGTACGTGCGGTTCTCCCTGATCTCGGAGATATGGGTATCGCATTTCACCCGGAGGGCCGTCAGCATCCCGATCAGCGTGAACATCTGCTGCGCGTCGATAGGGATTTGCTTCATCCGCTCGATCTTCTCCCGTTCGGTAACGACAATCCGGCGGGCATCGATGATCCACGACTTCACGATGTCGAGGACTTCGGGAATCGTTACCCCATTGCCTCGGCCCGATCCTTTCTCCGAGTAGGTCGAAATGTACTGATCCGCGCAGAGCATACATTGGTTATGGCAGATCATCACCATATTGCCGAACCCGACCTGTATTCCTTTCTGATGGAATGCGACGGCAAGGTTGGTCGTATTGTCGGCATCATCGAAATTCGTGATGCGGATGTTGGCGAATACCCTGCGGAGGATATGCGCTTCGACGGCCCGCTCTCCGTATTGCTCCTCTACCTGCGGCAAGAGAACGACACCCGGAGTGTTGCGGTCTTTGTTCTGCGCAGCGAAAAGGTCGTAAACCTCTACCTCATAGTTCTGCGCATTGCACATGCCGATGATCTGATGCAGCAGATCGTAGTGGTAGATGCCCCGCAACGGTTTCCCGTAAATGTCGTTCTCCTTATGGGTTCGGGCCAATTGATCGAGGGAAAGGGTCTGCACCTTTGCTTTCTCGAAGTCGAAAAATTTGTTGTTCAATGTCGTTTCCATAATGCGTTGAATTTTGAATTTATATCCGTTTGATCGTCTTTGCCACCTCTTCGCCCCAGTACCCGACGATGAGGTCATAGGCATCTTTATCGCCATCCCATGCAATCATGCACTCGTGGTTATTATATTCGTAGAAATAAACCTCCTGCGGATCGCATTCTTTCGGATAGCAGCCCGGCTATCATCGTAGAATTTGAAGAATGCCGCAAGTCCGGCCTTTGTGCCGAAAGCCCCCGTGTCCTTATCTTGGCATATCTTATCGCCGTCTTTGATGTGTCCGAGTTCTACCAAACGCTTGTATCCCTCGGCGAACTGCTCTCGACTAAAAGCGAAGAAAACCCCGCATTTATCCGCGTCGGGATGCTCATCCTTGATCGCCTTGTAACGGTCGATAGTTTGGGCGTTCAGCATTACGATACCCCCGTCGTAATTATCCCAATCCCGATAGTATCGAAGTTCGCCCCGCGTGGTCTTGACCGCCATAATATCTTTCTCTTCCATAATCCTATCGCTTTTGAGAGAGCCATAAATCCCGTTTCACGCGGCAGCTATCGAGGGATGCCCCGACGCAGGAGAAGAGTTCGCCGCTCTCCGTGCGGTAGTCGTATTGCCATCTTTCGACCGATTTCCGGCCGATTTTGGCCGTGAAACTCGTGTAGTTCTCTCGTCCCGGCTGGCAGACGGAGCATCCGTTTACATTGATCGAATTATCCATTGTTGCGTTGAATTTTCAAGTTGATGACTATTATTGATCGAAATCCTCTACGATCTCGAATGCGTCGGTTTTGAGGGCCGTGTCCGGCTCCCCGTCGAACTCGTTGTTGTTCTTCGTGCAGAGCCTCATATTCTGATGCGAATAGTCCAAATTCACATCTACGACATACGTCCCTTTCTGCGTTTGGAATACCTCCCGATCCCACGAATCGAATCCTACATGCTTGATTTTGATCTTTTTCATACTTGCGATTATTTGAGATTATTTTTCAACCATACTTTATCGACCTCCCATAGTGGCAAGCCTTTTTCGATTTTCCGGCGTATTACCTCCCTCATACCGACCAACTCGGAGGCTTTGATGTGGAGCGTAATATCGCCGAATTTCTGCGCTTTTTCGAGGAGGAAGTCCGCCATTCGGGACTTCCATTCGTGCAGGCTATCCGCCTCGTTTTGTTTTGACTTGCTCATAGTTATGCGTTGATTAGATTCATTATCTGTTCGAGCTTCCTTTCGAGGGCATACCGTTTTTCGCACTCCTCCGAATATTTCTTATAAAACTCGTCGTGCTTGGCCTTTTCCGCGTAATACTTATCTTGATAGGATGTTGCGAGTTCAACCTGCCGATCATAGCTCTCTTTCTGTACTCTGATCGTATTTTTCAACTCGGCGATTTCGATCACCATTGATCGGGAGAGATCGAGATGTCCTTTCTTGGTGCCGAGCGGTTTGCAGAACTCATCTTTGTCCTTATCCGAGGACATATACAATTCATTCCACACTTCGAAAATTTTATCCGATACATTCAAGCCAACCCTTTCGATAAATTCTTCCCGCGTCATATTTTTTGAATTTTAATTTTTCGCCATTTTAGTACTTGTTAAGCACTGTTTCATGCTGCAAATATATAGACAACTATTATAGTAGGCAACTTTTATCGCAAGAAAAGTGCGCTCAACATCAAAGAATTTCACTAATATTCAGATAACTGCATTATTTCCACACGGATAAAACTCGCAGAATTTTTTAGTGCTTTATATGCACTATATCGTTTTTTCAACTACCTTTGTGCATATCGAATTAAAAATGCGTCTATGAAAAAGAAATTTCGCAAGCTCTTATCCGAAAAATGCAAGGATATGGGATTAACAGGCAAGGCACTCGACGACCTCGTAGAGATCGGGGCGGAGGGTCTTGACGACGATGCCTCGGACGAAGACATCGCCGCGAAAGTGGATTCACTCATGCCCTATGCAAAGGCGATGCAGGGGGAGATCACGAGGAAGACACGCAGTCCGAAACCGCAATCAAAGAAAACGCAATCCAACGACGAGGGCGACGATGAGGGCGGAAATGACGACGAGGCCCCCGAATGGTTCAAACCTTTCCAACAGAAATTGTCGGCTCTCGAATCCGAGAACGCCACACTCAAAGCGGAAAAGGCAAAGACCACGCGACAGGCTGAAATCGCAGCAAAGGCTAAAAAGCTCGGAATCCCCGACTACCTGATGAAGCGAGTATCATTCGCGGATGATGCCGATCTCGACAAGGAGTTGGAGGAGTACAAGCAGGAGTTAGTCACCAACAACCTCATGCCGAAGGAGCAGGCACATGAGACGGGTAGCAACAAACAGGCAATGGAAGCCTCCGCCAAGGCATGGGCCGAAAGTCTCCCCAACAAGTAATCGCTCCGAATCATTCACCCTTAAAATTGATTGCAACAATGGCTATTGATTTCAAGAAAACGCAAGTGCAGGGACACACGCCCGAAATTTGGCGCGGCGAGTGTAAGATTCTGCCGGGCGGTTTCAAGCCGGTGCAGGCTTTTCCCGTTGGAACGGTGCTGCATCGGGGAACTCCCCTTTTTGTCGATTTCGAGACGATGACCGCCGCCGTATGTAAGACTGCAAAGGTTCTTGCAGGTGGTACGACCACAGCACCCCGCATCGCCAAAGGTCATTACTTCGCCGTCGGCGATGTAGTGATGAAGCTCGGAGAAACCGACAAATCGCCGATCATCAAATCCATCGACACGACCAACAGCGAATACGACGTCATCACACTCCAGTCGGCAATCGCGGGGCTGGCAAAGGACGATGTAATCGTCGAAGCATCGGAGGCGGTAGCCGCCGCAGATGGCGTCGAATCCGTCCCCGCCGCACCTCTCTACACGCCGAACATGGTTGTCGGCGCAGTCAAGGAGTTCACCGGAAAGGGCCTCCGACGATTGATGCCGCATACGAGGCGGTCGTCCTCTATCCGAGCCTGAACTTCCCTCTGCTGGATGACTGGCTCATCAACTCCGGTAAGGTCTGCCTCAAAGCAAACCCCAACATTCTGTTCATTAAACAGTAACGATCATGCCCGAATTTATTTACAGTTCAATCTTTGGCGCATTGACGCAGCACGTACAGGCTCGCTTCGATGCCGCCTCTGCGCTGCACAAGCAGCTTTTCGACAACGTCATCTTCGAGCGTTTCCTCGACTGGGACACTCCGACTATCGGCCTCGACTTCGAGGAGATCATCGGTCAGTACAACATCACGGTAGCTGCGCCGACCATCGGAGACCTGTCGAAAGAGGCAATCCTCGGCACGGAGGGGCTGGAAACCGTGAAAGAGCGCATCCTCAATCATGCCCTAACGCTGCCGATGACGATTCAGGACTATCGCAAGGTTCTGCAAATCCTCGACAGCAAGTCGCTCCCCGACAAGGCAAAGACGGAGCAGCTCATCAAACTGATGTGGGGCAGCACGACCACGGTCGTAAGTTCCGTTCTCGCCAAGCTCGACATCCTGTTCCTGCGCCCGCTCTCGAACGAGGGTATCGTCGAACTCGACGACAACATCAACCCCGAAGGTGGTGTGCGCGGCACGATCAACTTCAATCAGCCCGCCGAAAACATCGCAACCTCCCGCATCGCATGGACGGACGCGAACATCGACACGGTGGACTGCTTCGAGGACGTGCAGAGCATCATCGACGCCGCACAGGACAAAACCGTTTTCGGCAGAATCCTCTGCGCGCCGTCGCGCATCTCCTACATGTGCCGCAGCAAGAAGATCAAGCAGATGATCTGGGGAACCGACAAGTCCTCGAAGATCGTCCAGCTGAAAGACCTGAATGCCTACATGCAGGAAAACAGCTTCCCAATCTTCGAGCCGATCCGCCGTCAGGTGCGCATTCAGAAAGGCAAGCTCCGCATCCCGTACACGCCGTGGAATGAGAAAAACATGGTTTTCATCCCCGACGGCAAACTCGGTATCGTCAAAAACGCATGGGCGAACAACGAGCTGAAACAGGAGGCCGGAGTGGCGTACTCCAACTACGGGCGTATCCGCGTCTCGCAATGGGGCGTGGGCGAAACGCAGGGCAGCAACGGCGTTGAGTTCACCAAGGCCGAATCGCTCTCGCTGCCCGTGATTACGGAAATGAACGGCATCTACACCCTCAAAACGCAGCAGTAGTCGTGAATAACCTGACCGCAACGAGGAGTTTGTGCAACGCGATAGCAAACACATTCTATCCTGATAACGCGACTATCGAATTTGCGCTCTTCAACGAGGGCATCGACGCAAAGGCCGAGGCAACTCCGAAAGACCCTATGATCTTTCGGGTTGCCGCCCACCTTGTCATCGGATATGTCGAAAGCGGCCGCTCCGAGAACGGTGTATCGACATCCGTAATGAGCGAAGAAGCCCTCAAACAGAGCCTTTCGATTTGGTGCGGCTATTATGGTCTCGATGCGGACGAGGTTCTTTCCGACTATATGCGCGTGATCGAGGACGGCACGCATTATTGGTAATATGAGGTACAACGGCACATTACGCTACGAGATACTCACCGAGGGCGGTATCGATGAATTGGGCGAGCCGATCAAGGCTCAATCCGCATGGAGCGAGGCGATCCCCTGCTCCATCAAGACCAACAGCGACAACCGCAAAGGGCGTTACGAAGACGGCGAATTTCGGCAGGCTTCGTTTACGATCCTCGTTGAGTGCACCCCTTTTCCCTACAATCGGGTCAAACTCGAAAGGATGGGCGAAAATCTCGGCGAATACCGCGTGATGAACACCGAACCTCTTACCACCGTAGGCCGAACTCAAATCGTGGTGTGATATGGCGAAAGTCGTTACCTCACACGGTAAATACAAGGGCGTCATCGTCAGCAAAACGGACATGCGCAAGCTGAAAGCCGGATTGCAGGCAAAGATGAAAGACATCGTCGCCCTGCTCGTAAAACAACTCTCTTTTATCGGGGAGGAGTGCATACGAATCGCCCGTGAGAGTGGTAGCTACAACGACATTACCGGCAATTTGAGGTCATCGATAGGCTATGTAGTATTGGTAGATGGGAAGCCCACCGCAACGGGGCAGCGAAGCAATACAGCGGCAAAGACAGCAGCGGCGAAGCCGGGCCACCCGCAGCCGAGGCGTTGCTTCAAAGCCTGCAAGCGAAATTCCCGTGGGGCGTGGTTCTGATCGTCTGCGCAGGCATGAAATACGCCGCGTATGTCGAAGCAGTCCACCACAAGGACGTCCTCACATCCGCCGAGCTGAAAGCCGAATCGCTTGCCAAGAATTTACTCAACGGTCTAATCGAATAGCGAGATGATAAAAACGGAGACGCAGATAGAGCGGGATTTCTACTCTTTCGTCAAGAATAGCGATCTCGGCAAGGCCATCAGAGGGACGGTTTACCGATCTGAAATGCGCCCGACCGACGCCGCGACGGAGGATTTGATCGTCAAATTCCTCGCAGGACTTGACGAACAGGTGCAGACGGGCGTGGTGATCTTCAACCTCTATGTCCCCGATATACCTCACACCGACGGCCGAATGGTTCCCGATAAGAACCGCATCGGCGAGTTGCAGGAGTTGATTCGCACTTTCGTAGAGACCGCAGGTGGTACGGAATATTGGCTTGAAACCGATACGACGCCGACCACGATGCGCAATGAGGAGATAGAGCAGCATTTCATTTACGTACGAATTAAGTTTAACCGCATAATAGAATAGGATTATGGCAAAGAAAATCATCATGTCGTGGTCGAAGTGCAAAATCGAAGTCGGCAAGACCGGTGATGACGAAGCAATGGCTACGAGCCTCGTCAGCGTCGGAACGATCAACGACAAATCGACGACGCTTGCCACCGAGGACGGCGAAACGCTCACAGCAACGGCTTCGGGAGGTATCGTCGTAGCCGAGGAGGAGGGCGAACCCGTCGTAACCATCACGACCCGTGTCAAGGAGATGGACTTCGACAAAGAAAAGATGTTCAACGGTGCATTGATCTCGGATGACGGCGACGAGCTGACCGTCAAGACCAATGTCATATCGGATGACTTTTCCGTAAAGCTCACGCCCAAGAATATCGGGGCTATCGGCATCAAGGTTCGTCGGTCGCATGTCTCGTTCCGACCGGGTAGCTCCGAGGAGGAGGGATCATATGTCGATCTCACGTTCAAGGTGCTCGCCTGCTCCGACGGGGAGCTTTACAAGAAGTTCCGCGTCAAGACCGCAGACTGGGCGCCCGCAGGGGCATAGTATCGCAAGATACTGACAAGCGGAAAGACGCCCTTTGCGGTTGGAGGAGAAACCGCAAACCGGAGGGTTGGCAGAGTGGCCGAATGCGCCGGTCTTGAAAACCGATGAGCTGAGAGGCTCCGGGGGTTCAAATCCCTCACCCTCCGCAATTTTATTCAGAATATGGAACAGACTACTATCGAAAGCCGCGTCGCGTCGGCCATACTCGAAAGGAACGTAGGCAATATCGAGATTGAGGGTATCACCTACGACATAGCGTCGCCATCTATCGCAACGCTCATCGTTGTGTCGGAACTCATCGCATCTCTCCCTATCGTGGAGAAAGTGGAGAAAACCGAGATCGTCAATTCCGTGTTGCATCATGCACGGTTTTTCCGACCTCTCGGCGACATTGCCGCCGTGCTTATCCTCGGAGCGAAGAATCTCACCGAGGAACGTATCATCGTGCAGGAGAAACGCCATCTGTTCGGTCTCATCAAGCGTAAGAAAGAAACGAAGATCAAGATCGACAAACGGGCCGAACTCGCCAAAGCCATTTTAGAGAACGTCCGCCCGACGGTTCTGTTCAATGTCGTAGTACAGCGGCTTCAAGACATGGAGATCAGCAGTTTTTTCGCCATTACCACTTCCCTAAGCGAGGCGAATATTCTCAAACCGACAAAGGAAGTGGTGAAAGGCTGAACGACAGCATTTGGGCTACCGTTCTCGGAATCGCAAGGACGCTCGGCGTAACAGAGAAATACGCCTTATACGACATCAGTTATGTAAACGCAATCATGTATAGCCGCGCGATGCCGATGCCCGGCGACAAAGCCGAGAACGATAATACGCCGCTTTACGATGGCAGTAAAGACGCGAATGACCCCGAGAATTTCAAGGATTTTATAGATGACGAGGAAGTGGTAAGAGCATGAAAAACGACGACGGCGCATTAAGTTTCGGCACGGCGATAGATATGTCCGGCTTCGATGCCGGTATCGAGCAGATCGAGGGGAAAGTCGCAGGACTAACCTCCAATGTAGAAGTTGAGACCTCCAAAATCTCTCAACTGCTCGCCAACGTCCCGACCTTAAATATTGACGTTGTTAGCAACGCGTCTCAGACCCTTTCCACCATCGAAACGGCATTTGCGGAAATTGACCGTGTCCGCGATCTGAACACACAAAGCATCCGAGAACTCGAAGCCGAGTACCAAAAGCTCGGACAACAGGGGGCCGCAGCATTCAACAAAGCTACAAAAGCGGGCGATGATGAGTATCGGGCCTGCCAGCGTCAGCAGCAGGTTATCCAGCAGGTTATCAACGCCCGCAAGAGGGCTATTTCCGAAGCTAACAAGCAGTTCGATGCGCTGGTCAAATTAGAGCAGCAGTACAAGAAAGAGGTTGCCGCAGCCGAGAAGAGTGCCAATAGCCAAGTATCGCTCCGTACCCGATTGAGACAATTACGGGAAGAACTCGTAATGATGGAGGCTTCGGGACAGCGTGGTACGGCGCAGTATCGGGCCTTGCAAGAGGAGGCAGGAAAGCTCACCGACGCATGGGCTGACGCAACAGCACAAGCAACAATCCTCGCCCACGACCAGCGCGGAATGCAGGGTATCATTTCTGGGCTTTCGGGTGTTGCCGGTGCTTTCTCCATAGCGCAGGGCACGATGTCGCTTTTCGCAGGTGAAAATGAGGATTTGCAGAAGATCATGGTCAAGGTGCAATCCCTCATGGCTATTACCATCGGATTGCAGCAAATACAGCAGACCCTCAATAAAGATTCGGCATTCACCCTTGTAACCTTAAACGCACTTAAAGAGTGGTGGAACAAAATCACGGGGCAGAGTGCCGTCGAACAGACCGCCGAGACCGCCGCCACGGAAGCCAATACCGCGGCACAGGTAGCCAATGCGACGGCGACGGCTGCCGACACTGCGGCGCAGACAGCCAATAATGCAGCCACCGCAGGCGGAACGACCGCACAAATGGCGAATGCCGCATCGACAACGGCACAGACAGCCGCGACGACTGCCGGAACGGTCGCCACCAAAGCCATGTCGTTAGCGATGAAAGGATTGCGGGCCGCCCTCGTCTCTACCGGTATCGGGGCATTGGTTGTCCTTTTGGGCATGCTCGTGAACTGGCTGATGAAAGCGTTTGAGGCATCGTCGAAAGCCGATAAGGAGTTCGAGAAGCAGCAGGAAGTTCTCAAAGCCGGACGCGAAGCCTACGCAAAGGCTTCAATGGAAATCGAGAACTACAAAACCAAGCTCGAAAAATTCAACGGAACCAAAACGCAGGAAAAACAGCTCGTCAAGGAATTGAACTCCAAATACGGCGAGCACATGGGTTATTACAAGACCCTCGCCGAATGGAAAACCGTGCTGAATAAGAAAGGGCAGAAGTATTGCCAAATGCTGTTGCTCGAAGCGCAGGCGCAGGCAGTTCTCAATAAATACACCGAATCCTACATCAACCTTTTAGAGGTTCAGGATAAGGCGAAAAAAGGCGATTTCGACAAGTGGTATCGGACAAAGGCCGGAGATGCCCGCGCCCGTCAGAAAGCGGTCAAAGAGGCGCAGGGAGAGGTCGATAAGTGGGAGAAGCAATACAAAGGCCTGCAACAGCAGGTTCAGCAGATCAAGGACGATAACGACCTCAATTTCCATATCGACCCGTCCAAAGACAAGTTCGACCCCAAAAAGGCAGCTCTCACGCAAAAGAAATCCATCGAGGAATGGAAGAAAGCGGTCAAGCAGTATATCAAGGACGCACATAGCGAGATCGCTGACTATACGCTTGACGCAATGGCAGAGGGACAGGCCAAAGAACTCAATCAGATAGAACTCGACACCGTGCGTAAGCGTAATGCGTGGCGCAAGCAATTACTCCAACTTGCCAAAGTGCGGCAGGATGCCGAGAAGCAATATTACATGTCGCAGAAAGGCGCGACGGAGGTCAAATGGGCGAATACCACGCGCGGCAAAATGTCGATTGAGGATTACGCCAACGAACTGCTCAAAAACAAGCAGATCGCCGACGAGTTCAAGCGGGTCGATGCAGCAATAGTCGAACAGGGGGAACGGGAAAAGGCCGAAATCCGCAGGAAGTACACCGACGCGCTGATTGACGAATACGGCACGGTCGAGCAGAAGATCGAAAAACTCAATCGGGAGTGGACGAAGAAACTATCCACTTTGCCGACCGAATATCTGCACAATGCAATCAAGCAGATGAACGCCGAATTTGCAGCATTGGAATCCGCAGATTTCAAGAAGTCGATCAACTGGGAGAGCGTATTCGGCGACCTCGGAAAGCAGTCTTTAACGACCTTGCAATACAACCTCGACAAGATCAAGGCTTATTTCGCCTCGAATAAGGATTCTATGGGCGCAACCGAGATCAAGGACTATCAGGAGGCAATTACCCAAATGGAGGACGAAATCGCCTCTCGGAATCCCTTTGTCGCGCTGCACAAGTCGATCAAAGACATAAGCACAACCAAAACGGAGTTCGTAGCCGCATTGCAGGCATGGCACGACGCGCAGGATGGAATCACGACTGCACAGCAGGAATATAACGATGCTCTTGCCGTCGAGCAGGCCCTCCGCGAGCAGATCGATTTAGGCACGCTTACGGCGGACAGCGAAGAATACCGCGATGCCGAAGAAAAGTTGAAGTTGGCCAAATTCCGTGTCGCCGAAGCCACAGAACGGAGTACACAGGCCGAGCAGCGGGCTTTATCCGCGCGAAACAGCATCACCGTTGCTTACAAGAATTTCGCAACGCAACTGCGGTCTGTCGGAGGTGTGATTTCCGGCATCGGCGGCCAAGCGCAGAACCTCGCGGCAATATTCTCCGATGATGTGGCAAACAGCATCGGCAAGGCTCTCGATACTATCGACGCGGTATTGGATGCCGCATCGACGGTCATGGATGCAATCGGAGATGTAGGCAAAGGCGTTGCCGAGGGCGTAGGAGCCACCGTCGATGCAACGGCACAAGGCGCGACGGCAGCGGCGGCGGCCGGAGCTGCCTCTATATCGACCATCGAGAAAGCATCGGTCATTCTCGCCGTTATCTCGGCGGCTTTGCAGGTCGCAACGGCTATCGCTAACCTCTTTAACGATGATGAATCGAAGCAGAAAGAGATCGAGCGATTGCAACGCCGCATCGACCAATTGCAATGGGAACTCGACAATGCCGATACCGTCCGTTTGCAAAATAAGGTCGGCGATGCCGTACAGAAGTTGCGTAACATCTATGCCGAAACGACGCAGGAGGTATTGAGACTGCATCTCACATCGCAGCAGTACGGCAACGCATGGACGCGAATGTTCGCTCGGATGCGGTATGACAGCGAAGTTTACGAGAAGTCCGTCGAGAAGATCGCCGATGCTTACGCAAGAGTGGCCTACACCGCCGACAAAGCTCTCGGCGGGAAGAAATACGATGAGGGGCGAAAGCAACTCGAAAATCTTGCCGAGCAGCAAATCCTCATTCAGAAGCAAATCCAAGAGGAGCAGAGCAAGAAAAAGACCGATCACGGCAAAATCGCAGAGTGGGAAAATCAAATCCGCGAAATTGCGCAGGAGATGGCTGCCATCATCAACGAGATGCTGGAAGACATCATCGGCTACACCGCGACCGATCTTGCCTCGGAACTCGGAGATGCGTTTTTTGAGGCCGCCAAACAGGGCGAGGATGCGATGGAGGCATGGCACAAAAAAGTGAATGATATTGTCGCCGATGTTCTGCAACGGATGCTCGTACAGAAATATTTGGAGGAGCGTATCGGAGGTATTTTCGATAGGTACAAAAAAGAATGGTTCGGGAACGATGGCTCATTCAAAGGCATCGACGCCGTTATCGGCTCGATGAATGGATTTGCCGGAGAACTCAATCAGGTCGGCGAAGAGTTCAATGCGATCTATCAAGGTCTCTCCGATAGCCTCAAAAACTATTTCACGGGAGATGCGGAACGCGAGGGAACGAGCAAGGGGATCGCCACGGCCTCGCAGGATAGTGTCGATGAGAACAATGCCCGCTTGACGACCATTCAGGGGCATACCTATACCCTCGTTCAGGGCATGAACGACCTTAACCGCACGAGCAATGCCGTACTCGACAAATTGACGGGTATCGAAAAGCATACCTCGGAGGCCAACGATAAACTCGATAGGGTCGATAAAAATATCAAGGAGATCAAAAATACGGTCGATGATATTGACCGGAGAGGCTTAAAACTACGCAACCAATGAAAGAGCTTGTAAGACGTATCCAGCACGAGTGGAAAGCGGCCAAAGATGCCGCCCAAGCTCGGTGTATGGAGCGCGGACAATACGAAATGGCGCAGAAACTCGGTGCTTGCGAGATGTTTCGAGGCGATGAATCTTTGGAAGAGCTTATCGCCCTCATGTTCACCTCGCAGGGCATCGAATTTCTCACGACCAACAATTTCCCCAGCCTCGACACTTTCCGGCTTTTCAAGAAGTATCACCCGGAGCAGTTCGGCGTGTACATAGACTGCGGCAAAATCTCCCTTTCAGAGGCCCGAAAAGTATTCTTGATAGGAGATTCTGCCGCCGAGCTGAAATACCGAGAAACGGCCGGAAATCGCGTGTTTTTGATGCACGGAGCGCAAGCGTCCGTCATCGCTTCGGGGTATTCGGTCGTAAAGGTCGAAAAAGACGGATTGTCGAATGTAAGTTACATCGTTCAGGATAACGCAAAAATCCTATGGTAGGCAAACTGTTCATAGACGGGCTGGATGCGTTCAGCGAATACGGCATCTTCCTAGAGCAGTACGGGTACAAGGCACTCGTACAGATGCCGTCGTTCAAAAAACTGAACAGCACCGAATGGCCCGAGTATGACGGCGAGGAGGTCGATCTTACCGATCCTATTCTTGAAAGCAAAACATTCTCGATCCCATTTTGCATTACCGATGTTGAGAATGCGAGCGATCTGTTCGAGGTGCTTTCCGACGGGGCATATCATATTTTCGACTTCATGGAAATAGGCAAGTCCTACAAACTGCGCCTGATGACCAACCCATCTCTTTCGGGCAAAATCCGGCTCGGAAAAATCACGTTGAATTTCGCCGACGATTTCCCGCCCGTATATCCGACCGAGGAGACTGATACCGAGAATTTGGACGAATACAATACGCTGCTGGATCAGGCTCCCTATGCCGTAGCTCCGACGGGCTTCAAACAGAATGGCTATGAGTTGGATGGTATTGACCTTTCGCGCTTCGGAGTATATGTCCTCGACGGCACGGATCGGAATCTGCAAAAAGCCCCGAATGTCCGCGAGAATCTGAAAGTCAATGTAGCCACCCGCCCCGGTGTAATCTACGATGACGAGGCGGTTTTCTACAAGACGAAAGATGTTGCGATGAAACTCTTTATCTACGCGGAGAACATCGCTCAATTTTGGGAACGGTGGTATTCGTTTTTTACCGCCCTATTGAAACCTGAACTGCGCAATCTATACAACGACAACACATTGGAGGAATATAATTGCTATTACAAGAGCAATTCGGTAACGCGATTCGATATTCGCCGGAACGGGCGGGTTTGGTGCGAGTTTACCGTGACCTTGACTTTCCCCAATTCACGACCCGATGGGAATTATTGCGTGCTGGCGACCGAAGATAGCGAAGTAGTAATCACCGAGCCGGAAGAGGGTCTCATTGTTTTCAGAATCTAACATGATCGGAATATGAAGAAGAAAAAAATATCGGAACTCCCCGAATGTACCTCATTCAAAGGATTATGGACTATTGGCGTCAATGCGTTCAACAAAAGCGTCAAGGTATCGCTCGAATACATCCAATCGATAGTCGAGGGAATGAAATCGGCGACGAAAAATGCGACCGATGCCACCAGCGCGGCCAACTCCGCAGCGCAGACGGCCGACAATGCCGCACAAAGAGCGCAGGCAGCGACGACCGCCGCCAATACCGCGACCACGAATGCCAGCAATGCCACCGCCGCCGCGATTGAGGCGAAAGAGGATTGCGAGGAGGTAATTGCCGCCGCTGCGGGAATGGAGCCGTTGAACCTTGTGCCGACTGCAATGACGGTAGAATACCCCTCGCGCCTACTGATCGGCAACATGGCGGAGAATTTCATTCGCGCTACGCTCGCTCCGACCAGCGTCAAACCGAATGTGCTGTTTCTCGGCGATGATAAGGCCGTATCGGTAACTCCCGACGGACGTATCACAATTCTCTCCACTGGGGTCAGCGTCATCCATGTCATCCCGACCTGCAACGTAGCCCTCTACAAGACGATTCAGATCAAGGTATCGGAGCCTACGGTCAGGTTGGTAACGCTCTCGTCGATTCGCCTCACGGCAAACGGTAATTTCAGGTTCAATTAACAACAATATCAAAGTATGGGAAGACAAGGTTACATCAGCGAATTTATGAACGGCGGGCGCATTCTTGCACACGGAAAGATTGAAAGCCTCGCAGACGGGTTCAGCTTGCCGAATGATGCGCTGTTCACGATCTACATCAGGCCCAAATACAGCAGTTCCAATATGGATGCCGTATTGAGCGTGAAGTGCTATCAGGACGACGATTTCTCCGACGCTCCGATAGTTCTCAACGATTGGTCGCCGATGGCGATCAAAGCGATTGCGCCGAATGCCGATTTTCTCAACACCTACGACCTCTATTGGGGTGCTGGGACTTATGTCGAAAGCGTATGATCGTCTCGGTTTTCATCACTCTATCGCGGCGACTGCGCCAATGGGCGACATCCCGCAAGCAAAAACGAATGCGATTGAATACTGCCTCATCGGTGATGTTCATCGCATCGAAAGGCAAAACGGTTTTCAAATTCCTAAACAATAAATAGTTATGACAGCAGCACAAGAAGCGATCCTCGAACAGATCATCGAGGCTTTTCAAAACGGCAAGCGGTTGAGCGACTTGCCCGACGTATCGGGGACTAACCCGTTCAATCTCATCTGCGAGGTATTGGAGGACGGCGAGAGCAAAAAGGCCGCGCTCGCAACACTCCTGCCGTATATGGAGGAGCAATGCAGCTACGGCATCGAGTTCGACACCGCCGTATCTTCCCCTGCCTGCACCCGCATCGGCAACCTCGCCCTGCACAAGAGCCTCCCGATCCACAATCGGATGAAAGGCTGCTTGCTCGACGACAACGGCGAAGTCGTGGAATACCTCAATCCCACCAACTGGACGGGACAGACTCGCGACGGCTCGCGCGGACAGGTCATGGTCGAACTTCCCATGCACTACCGCAAATTCGAGACAGACGGAACCAAACGGCGGGTGCGCATCAGCGAATACCCTCTACCCGGCTATCATCTCGTCGGGAAGAGATACGTCTCGGCGTATGAAGCGACCGTCAAGCGCAGCACAACCACACTCTGCTCGGTAGCCAACATGGACGCCGACTACCGAGGCGGAGGCAACAACGCAGCATGGGACGGCTCGTATCGCACTTTGCTCGGTCGTCCGGCGACGGTTATTTCCCGCACCAATTTCCGTAATTACGCCCGCAAGCGCAAGGCCGGTTCGACCGAGTGGAATTGCATGACCTACGACATCCACAAGGAGCTGTATTGGCTGTTCGTCATCGAATACGCCACGCTCAATTCGCAGGGCTGGATTCAACGCTCAAAAAGACAGCAACGGCTATGCACAAGGCGGCCTCGGAAACGAGTTACCAACACGCCGGATTGGAACGGATTTAACGGTTACTATCCGTTTGTTTCCATGCGGGTACACGGATGAACTCGGCAATGCTTCGGGCGAGGTAGCCTACACCATACTGAAAGAAGATGGGACTACCCACGGAACGGTCAAGGTTCCGCGCTATCGCGGGGTCGAAAATCCTTTCGGGCATATTTGGCAATGGACGGACGGCATCAACATCCGCATCAGCCCCAATGCGCCTACGGGCGACGGTTTGAGCAAGGTATTCGTCTGCACCGACCCGTCCAAATTCAAGGACAACGGGTATGACGGCTATTCCCATGTAG
>PDYJ01003101.1_pt1 | contig 35199 bp, 37 predicted proteins | sample 1430841 | NCBI WGS metagenome assembly PDYJ01 (sample SAMN07237672, study PRJNA390542) | Gut metagenome, whole genome shotgun sequencing project. | isolation source: fecal pellets | host: Mus musculus | place: USA: New York, NY | collected 2016-10 | reverse complement strand
AAATTGCCTTCAGATTGAGGCCCTGAAGTAGCGGCGCCCCAAATAAAATTCTTTGGAAATGTATACATTGTTATCTCTCCATCATTTTTTTAAAATTGATCGCAGCCCCTAAAAGATTAGCCTGTTCATAATAGTGACAAACAGCTATTTTAGGCTCTAGTTTAGCGGCCTTGACTTTTTGTCTTAGCTTAGCAAGTTTTGGTTCTAACATCGAGATCAGCGCTGGATTTTTAGAGATCGCGCCCCCGATGATAAAGAGTTCCGGGTCAAAGCTATATTGTAAGTTATAGATCAAAAGTGCTAACGTTTGTAGTGCATTATCGACTTCTACACTAGCGATCTTGTCACCAGTTTGGGCTTTGGCAAAGACTTCTTTACCGCTGAGAGCTTGCCTTGTTTTGGCATTGTAGCGCTCTGCTATACTGACTGGACTAACTATTTGACTGACTGTCATCTCTTGGCCCAAGAGTAAATAGCCAAATTCTCCCCCTAAAAGATGGGCTCCGTGGTGGAGCTTTTTATCTACAACTAACGCACCACCGACACCGGTCCCGATCACTAAAAAGATCGCATCTTTGACCTTTTTGCCAGCACCACTTGCCATTTCAGCTAAGGCAGCACAATTAGCGTCATTTTCGATGCTGACCGGTAAGCCAAAGCGCTTTTTGAGCTCACTTCTAATATCAAAGCCATGAATATAAGGTAAAGCACTGTCCCCCCGATCACACCTGTTTTTTGATCGACTGCCCCCGGGCAACTGAGCGCTACACCTTTGATAGGTACTTGTTTTTTTAACTCATTTACTGTCTCTTCTAAGCACTGATAAAATTCAGGTAACGTCTTAGGTGTTTTCTTAGCTGGTAATAGCTCCAACTTCTCACCTGTGTTTAGCCCAAATTTGATCGTTGTTCCTGCTATATAAAATATGAACAAACGTAATCAAATATCTCAAATGATTACATTTGAGAAAGAAATATAGCTTTTCCTTTCCTAAATTTTATTTACTACCGTCAACGCTAGTGTTCCCATATCCTAACAAGAGGGTAATGACATTGACTAGCTCAGATAGCTTAAGGGTGTAGCCCACCCGTTATATTTTCTAGTTTAATAAAGCTAAAAGATTAGCTACGGCATTTTCATCTCGATCCATGATCGCACCACATTCATAACAGATATATTCGTTATGCTTAGTTTTATGTTTTTGATTACCATCAAGACTAATTTTTTCATCACCAGTCTTGATATGACCGCAATCAGAACATCTTTGTGTGCTTGGATAGTATTTATCAGCTAAGACTACTTCTTTATCATGCCAGCCAGCTTTATAGGTCAATACTTGTCTAAAGTAACCAAATAATGATCTTTGTAAGCCTTTAGAAGCTACGTGTGTCATCTGCATTTTCTTTACATCTAGATCTTCGATCACGATTTTGTCATAATCACTAACTAATTTAGTTGTAAATTTATGGATAATATTATGTTGAATATTAGCTACTTTGCGATAATCGCGTTGTAACTTGGCTCTCGTTTTAACGTAATTATTTGTTTTAGTAGCTTTATATCCATTGACCACACGTTTTCTAGCTAACTGACGTTGATAGTGTTTAATACGTTTATAAAGCTTTTTTAAATGATCAGGTAGTGTATTAACTTTACCTTCGGTATAGTTAATATGACCTACATTAATATCTACTGCGGTTTTATTACCAGTTTCATCCTTTTTAGTTATTTCAACTTCAAAAGGTAGACTAGCCCAGTATTTATCATTTTCACGGTAAATTGAAACGACTTTTAAATCACCTTCTAAAGACTTAGCTCCTTTAAATCTGATGTCGTACCAAGTTTTGATTTCAAGTGGTTTATCAAGTCTTAGCTTACCATTAACGATCTTAGCCCTATCAGTTTTAAAGCCTTGTCTAGGAGCTTTCTTAGACTTAAATTTGGGCTTGCCCCAATCAGGTTGTGCCTTATCAAAGAAATTTTTCCAAGCTTTACCTAGGTCAGAGATCGCTAATTGTAAACAACGAGCTGATAATTGATACTGCCAATCCGCTTTATTAGCTACTAATTCATCACGAACCCTACGTTCGCTAGGTTTTACTTTTTTATCCCCTAAAATCAAGGAACTATCATACATATCATTCCATAAAGCTAAACCTTGATTCCAACAGTATCTACGATAATCGCACAAATCATCAAGAACATTCTTCATTGTTTGATCGGGATAAAGTCTTACTTTTTGAACTCGAATCATTATTTTCACCACTTTTCAAAGACCTGTCATTTTTCAATTTACTTTTATACTTGCGTAAACCATATAAGCGATAAGAAAATACATGTACAATGCTTATCATATCGTCGATCATTTCTTGAGTAGGACTAGTTTCAATGTTATTTAACACTACAAATTCCGTATTGTGCATCTTACATAATCTTTCAAACCAGTCATAACCAAAGCGGATAAATCTATCTTTATAGGTAATAAAGATCGTGTCGACTTGATTATCCATTACTTCTTTTAGTAATTGTTTCATCAAGAATAACACCTTTAGCATGGGAGCACAATAAGCTTTTAAAGCCCCATTGTTATCCCAGCGTTGTAGGATTAAAACAGTAACGCCCGATCTTTCAGCTATTTCTTTTGTTTTTAATATCGCCATAATATCTACCTCACATTTTATCTTTCTTGTAGATATTACATCACATTTGATTATATTTTAATGCATTTTAATTAACAGTTATTTCCTCCTATATCGATCAAGATCAGATTTTCCATGACACCCTCCTAATGTATATACTTTTACCTCTAGTAAAAAAGGTGCGCTGTGTACTAGGCGCACCTTTTAAATTATTTACCTTCTTCGTCTAATCGTTTGTAGACGGCAATGATCTCCTTGGCTAGATCAACAAATGTGATCCCTGTCATCAAATGATCCTGTGCGTGGACCATATAGAGATCGATCTCAGTGTGTTCACCTTGAGCTTCTTTAGTTAACATATCGGTCTGCACATTATGCGCATCCACGATCGCTTGGTTTGCGTCTTTGAGCTTTTCTTTTGCCAAAGAAAAATCACCTTTTTTAGCTGCTGTGATCGCTTCGACAGCACAGTTTTTCGCATTGCCACCCGCCATGATCAGTCCCATGACGATCTGCATTCTTTCATCTGTCATCTTGCTTTATCCTCTATCCCATAATTTTTTCAGCTTCATCAAGCACGTTTTTACCGTTCATCATGCCATAATCTGTCATGTTGATAACTTCCATTGGCACTCCAGCATCATCACATTTCTTTTGAACATCAGCTTTCATATATGCCACTTGTGGTCCTAACATCAATACATCTGGCTTTTTGGTTTCAAATTGATGATCGATATCAGCCACTGATTTAGCAAAGATCTCATAGTCTTTTCCACGATTCTTTGCTTCTTCTTGCATTTTTGCAACTAACATTGAAGTTGACATACCTGCTGAGCAGGCTAACATAATAATTTTTTCAGCCATTGTAATTCATCCTTTTCCTAAATAATTATTTTGCTTCATTTGCCGCTTCTTGTTGGCAGAGATATTTATCGTATTTCTTAGCAAATGGCCAGTACATCGCAACTGAGATCAATAAGACGATCGCTTGCCATAATGCCATCTTCCAGCCCCCGACCAAGAAACCTGAAATGATCGGTGGGGTCGTCCAAGGTGCAGCAACCCCAGTTGGTGGAACTAAGCCAAAGTAGATCACCAAGTAAGTCGAAAGTGCCACGACGACCGGTGTCATAAAGAATGGAATTGCTAACCATGGATTCATGACTAACGGGATCCCAAATAAGAATGGTTCGTTGATGTTAAAGATACCAGGTACTGCTTCAACTTTACCTAATGACCTGAATTGGACTGACTTGGCTGCTGTCAAAGTAAAGACCAAAAGCCCGATCGTGATCCCAGAACCTGTCAAATTGATGAAGTTGTTGTAAAATTCGTTGGTTACGATGTGAGCACCATTTTGCAGGGTCAATTCGCCTTTAGCGAGTAAAGCAGCGTTGTCAGCCGTATTTGGTAGTAAGAAGGCACCACCGATACCACCCATGATCAAGCCACGTGGACCCCAAAGAACCAGAAGAACACGACCATGAAAGCTAAGATCAATGCACCACCGAGTGAGTCAGAAAGCCCTTGCAAAGGTGCTTGTAAAACATCATAGATCCATTGCAACATATCAGTGTTGAATACTTTAGCAAAGAAAGCGTAGATCAGCATCGAAACTGTGATGATCACACCCGATGGGATCATCGCTGAGAACTGATTAGCTACGTTAGCTGGTACTTGTTCTGGCAAGGTGATCTTCCAACCAGCCTTAGCCATGGCTGTATAACTCCAACCAACTAATAGACCGACAATGATCGCTGCGATCATCCCTTGGCCACCTAACCAGGTCATGTTGATCGCACCTGTTACAGGTGAGGTCAAATAATTTTGGATGACTTGAGGTAACTTATCGATCTGTTCAGCAACTTGTGTCCCAGTATAAACGACCTTGCCAGCAGCATCTGTGATCCCGGCACCATCTTTACCCATTGCTGAAACTAAAGGACTATTGACAACTAAATTTTGTAACAACAAGAAAACTGATAAGGCTGTTAGGCCACAAGGTAAAGCTTCTTGTTTTTCGTTTCTTGCATACACATAGGCGATCCCAATTACCGTCCAAATCGAAATAATGGCAAATGTAGTTTGATATGCTTGGTTAAAGAAGACTGACCAGCCAATATCTTTGAACCATTCTTGTACCGCTGTGATCGGGAAGGAATTCAAGATCAAAAAGATCGACCCGATAATGATAAATGGTAAGGCATAGACCATACCGTCTTTTAATGCTACGATCGCCTTCGTATTCACAAATTTCATGATCGGAGGTAATATCTTAGCATTGATGAACGCCCCAAATGAGCTTTGCTTTTGTTCCGCCATCTGTCTCATCTCCATATTCTTTTAGTTTATATTTAACCGTTCACAAAAGCATATACACACTATAGGCGCCTAAAGTGCAAAATACACTTTTTGTAACCGCTTAATATTTTTTACAAATTTAGTATATATTCTTTTTTTAAATTAGTCAAATCATATACACAAAAAGTATATACCAAATAAAAAATAGAGTTACAAAAAATATTTTAACTAATTTTGTTATATCACATGACCTGATCAATAACAATCAATATACTCATTTTGCGCACAAAAAAAGGCCCGTCCTGTGACGAACCTTACTTATATTCTTCGGCGAGTTCAGCGATCGATTTTTGTTCATCCCGCGCCTGCAAGATAACTTTGATGACTTGCTTATCATCTAGATCAGTAATATTGACACCATTTTTTTTAAGCTCTACTTTTGCCTGCTTGAGCTGTTCTTTTGAAATGTTATTTTGTTGTGCTAGTTGGGCAGCATTCAACTCATCTTCCACGGGTGGTTGGACATTATAGCCTAATGCCCGTAGCTTCGCATCATTTGAGCGTTTTAATGCTTGCGCTTTTTGGAAAACATCTTCATAGTAGTTGTCCCTAATGCTACATAACCTAAGACTACTGCCAGTTGGGTATTAGATGACGTATATTCATAGTTTTTAGCTAATGAATCAGCCCTAGCATAGATCTGTTCAAAATTCTTTAATTGGGTGATCACTTCCTTAAGCTCCATCTGCTTTTCAGAAGCTCGCTTGACCAAAATACCTAAGCCATAATTTTTTAAAGCTACTTGCTGAAAACTTGTCCGTGCTTTACTGTATTGTTTGTCTTCGATCTGATCAAGTCCTTTTTCATAGCATTTAGTTTGTTCAAGATAGACTTTAGCCGTTTTATCATTAGGCTTTTTCTTCAATGCATCTTGAAAGGAGACCTTAGCTGCAGCATAATTGCCATCATTAACATAGGCTTGACCCAATTCTAAAGCCGACTTATAACTTTTAGCGGTCTCAACTCTTTTAGTCACACCGTACCCTACAAAGATGAATGCTAAGCAAAGTCGATCACGGTCCACCATAACCATCTTTTCATCATTTCGCCCCTATCTTGTTTATTATAGCATTTATCGGCTAGTTTGGCTGGAAGTTGCCCTCTACTGTAAGCCACAGACACTTTCAGCTAATTTATGCCAAGCCACTTTCTCAGCTTTTCGATCACTTGTCATCCGATAAACTTTCAGAACAAATAATCACCTCAAAAAAAGACCATCACCCTTTGGCAACAGTCTAAACTTTCATAATTATACTGGTAATACTAACGCTAATAACGCAACTGCGATCAAACCAAAGACGACTGAAAGTCCATTGAACGTGAGCGGTAAGCGACCCCGATCACGATAACAGCTGCAACGATCTTGGCTAGATAGCCTAAACCAATAAAAGAGTAATCCTTTGTATTGATAAAAATATCTTTAACGACTAAAGCCGTAAATAAAGATACCGGCACATATTTCATCCACTCATTGAACCATTGGGGGATCTCACGGGTAGAGAAGATACGCAACGGAATGAAACGGGGCAAAAATGCCACTACCATTGATAATAAAACTAAAATCAAATGATCCATACTCGACATATGCATAACTATTCTCCTGACTTGCTGATAACTTTGCGACTTGCTTTAGGCTTGATCTTTTTGAGTAAGAAGCCTTTTTCATGCCGTGCTTGACTAAATAATCTTCGACCATAAAGCCGACCAATGAAGCAAGCAACGTTGCCACCACAAGTCCATCGTACTCTTGATCAAGACCATCGCGATGATCGCCAAAACGGCTGACAAAAGACTGATAAAGATCGTTAAAACATTCTTGATCTGCATGACGATCATGTATAAGAAGAGCGCCGTCAATGCAAAATCAACGATATCCAAATTAATGTTGATCATATTACCGATCAAACTACCAATTAAGTTAGCACCTGTCCAGAAAAGTAATGAATAATGTTCGACCATAAGTGCATCTTTAGGTGTCCAACCTTATCTGTCGCAAATTTCAAGTAGTTGACAGCATAGTTCTCATCATTTAACGAAGCTGCAAAAAGATAGAGGAACTTTTTACTTGTCCCCGCATATATTGCGATAAACTCGAACCAAGTAAGGCATAGCGTAATTCAAGAAAGAACAACATGATCAAGATCGTATGCATTGGGGCATTTGCCACCAACATTGAGGCGATCATAAACTGTGCCCCACAGAAAAGACCAACAACGAGACCAACGTTGTTAAGATCCAGCTAAATCCAGCTGCATGTAGCAAGATACCACACGCTAACCCGATCGGAATGTAACTCAAACATAATGGCATTGAGATATTCAGGACCTCACGCCAACGTGGCTTTACATTTTCCAATTCAATTGCCTCCAGTGAAATTTAGTGACCAAAGCCACTAAAAGAATATGAAGTGCCAAAAACACTCCATGTATATAGATAAAAAACTCCCTATATTTTTGATTATAACATATTATCGTTAATGTCAAAACCATATTAGTGACGGTACTATTGATTGTCGCTCAATTTTCAACAATTATCAGAGACTGGATCACTAGAACTACAGAATTCCATTTGGAAAAATCAGGTCATGATATTTCAGATTACGGTGAAACAAAAAACTCCAGCCGTCATCATTTTAAATACATATCATAGAAGGATAAAACGCGCTTTGAAAATTTGGCGCCCAAGTGCTTCTCTAGATCGCTCATGTTTGATAGCAACAAAAATTTAGGATTTTAAAAACATTTCTGCCAGATAAAATAGTGGTGCCGCAAGGATAAACAAAAAACTCAGACAGATTTTTTTGGCCACGGTGTAGATCCAATCTAACGAACTATCATAAGACAAGGTATACGGAGTGGTGTACTCATAGGGATTTACTCTTACCCCTTTGGTTGACCAGCGCCCCCCTTATATTGATTTGCAATATCATCATGATGTTGTTGTAGTGCTTTACCTCTAGGAGAAACATATTCTTCAGAACTATTAAACCATTTTTCATGCGTAACTCGAAAAATAGGCAGTAGTAGCATTGTGATGCAAAAATATACATGATAAATTTTAAAATGTATACTTAAGTGGATCAATAGTTATATCCTTAAGTAAAGCAAGATACTTACCGTACATAATGCTCCTAATAAGAAACTACTCACTATCTTTAAAATAAGTATCAATTTCTTCATCATACTATTTCCTCCTTAAAATGCACGCTATTTTTAGACAAGATAGCACAATGTGTTTCTTAATAACTACTAGTTACTAAGAAACACATAGACTAACCAATAATAATTTTTTCAGTTGGCATCTTATAACTCAGATCACGGTCGCGTTTCCTGATAAAGAACATCAGGGTATACAACATCCCGATCCGCCCGATAAACATCAAGACCATGATCACGATCTTACCGACCGTCGACAAGCTATCTGTGATCCCAAGCGATAGCCCTGTCGTCCCAAAGGCTGAAGCCACTTCAAAGACTAATGATAATAACGGAGCATCCTCAGTGGCTGAGAGGATAAAGACAGCTGAAATACACAACAATGTCGACAAGCTCACGACCACGATCGCTTTTTGGATATCTTCACGACTGATCCGCCGATTGAAGATATTGATATTGTTGCGCCCACGAATAAATGAATACAGATACAAGATAAAGATCCCGATCGTCGTGGTCCGCACTCCACCACCGACAGAACTTGGACTAGCCCCGATGAACATCAACAGCGCCAGTAAAAGTAAGGTCGTATGATTAAAATCATTCATGCTGTTGATCTGAAGCCCCGCATTACGCGATGAAACACTGTAAAACATGGCTGACATAAAGTTATGCAAACTATCAGCTCGCAAGTGCAGCCCACCATTTTCCGATAAATACAATAAGATCGTCCCCACGACCGTAAAGATCGCTGCAAAAAAGACCGCTAATTTACAGAAAAGAGAAAATCTAAACTTGCGTAATCCACGGTAACGCAACTTGTAGAAAAACCAAGCCTCGATCTCAGTCAAGACTGGGTAACCGATACTTCCGATGATGACTAAGACCATAATGATCATCAAAAAAACATAATCCTGTCTAAACGGTGCGATCGAGTCCCCAGTGACATCAAAGCCAGCGTTGGTGACCGCACTGATCGAGATATACATTCCATGGAAAAGAGCAGCAGAAAAATTATCATAGACGTGACGCCACGTGAAATACAGGGAAAACAACAGTCCAAAGACTACTTGGACCATGATCATCAACCCAAAGACCGACGTCACTAATTTGACCATCCCACTTAAGCGCGGTTGATTCATATCAAATTGGATCAGCTGGCGTTGATGTAGACCGATGCGACGACCAGTCAAGACCATCGCAACGGTGGCTAACATCGTGACCCCAAAGCCCCAACTTGGAACAGTATTTCTAGCAAGATGACACCATATTCATTGTAGACTTGGTCGATCGGAAAAGTCGACAGACCCGTCACACTGATCGTCGAGATCGCCATGAACAAATTATCTAAAAGCGTCGTTTCTGGTGCATCAGGTAACTTGATCCATGGTAAACACAAGAGACCAAAAGTAATGATCGTAGCAATGCCATAATATGCAACTAACAATTGGATCGGGGTCGCTTCACGATACTTGGCCCTGATCTTTTTCTTTAACCTATAAAACATTTTTAAACTATCCTAACTTGGCGATCTATTTGATCACCTGCATTTTTGAATAACTGATCACGATCCTTTGTTTCAACTCGATCGCCGTAACTGTATTCTCAAATTCAGGGTCAAAGATGATGATCGCCGAATTACGTAACTGCTTTTCGATGGTCCCCTTGTAGTGATGACGATGATAAACGAACTTGACATGCGTCCCTGGGACAAACGGCTTGCCCTTAGCTGAAATTTCGATTTTTTTTTCTTCATTTCGCCGTGGCTTTCTTCTTTCCATCTTTTTCAGCTCCCTTACTTAAATTCATCTTCATTATAACTCAGATCCAACTTGATTTAACGACTGAGCTCACAGATCAGACATCTTTTCTGAGCATCGTCAATGATTGGCGTAAGGAAGCCCAGATCCCCTTTTGATTGTAGACTAATACATTTACTCGATACATTCTAGCAGAAAAGGCAGCTAAGACCAAGGTGCTAAAGACTAAAATAACCAGGGAAATACTTGCCCCCATGAGACCTGCTCCGTTGGCTAAAACGATCGGCATCAAGATCATCGAGAAAAATGGAATATAGCTACAGATCGTCACGATAAAGTTACTTGGATCATTTGTGGCAACGATCAAGCCTAGCATGTAACCCGCCATCATCAAATACGTTACTGGCATGATCGCTTTTGGTGCATCCTCGGCCCGACTGACCAACGAACCACATAAAGCAGCTAAGACTGCATAAAAGAGTGAGCCAGCTAGGATAAAGAGGAGCAACAAGATGATAAAACTCGGTTCGATCCCGGTGAAATTTAAATTAGCTAACATTTCATTTAGACTACCGTTATCGCGCATGATAAAGACTGCAACTCCAAGCAAGAAGCCCGTTGCTACCAATTGCGTCAAAGCGGCTAAGATCACCCCTAATAATTTCCCGTAGAAATGCGTCTTGGCATTTGTACTGGATAAGATGACTTCCATGATCCGCATCCCTTTTTCACCCGCAATCTCTTGGGCGATCAAACTCGCATAGGTCAAAACTAAAAAGAACGTGAAGATACAAGCCGCATAACTCAAGGCAAATTTGACGCCTGAGCTATCATTTGACGTCTTGACTTTACCATCATCAGTAAAAGAGAGCTCTTTACCTTCAAGCTTAGCTGGTTGCATCAGTTCAGCAACTTGGTCTGATGTCAACTTATATTCACCCGCTTTAAGCGAGGTCTGTAAGCTGTTTAGCGCCTGCTGGAGATTAGCCATCGTGGCATCATCGGGGACCTTTTCACCATAGACCGTGCTGAGCAACTCGCCATCTTTTTTAGTCACGACTAAATAATTATCTAGCTTTTCAGCTTGTAACTGTTTTTGAGCCTCCTTGACTGAATCCACTTGTTTTAACTTTAGAGCGGGCAATTTTTGTTTTGCTAAAGCTTTGGCTAAAACTGGTTGCTTAGAATAGATCCCGATCGTAGTCGTCTCTTGCCCCTTATCCATGATCGCACCGATCAAAAAGCCGACCAAAACCACGATAAATGGCATAAATACCCGATCAAAAAACTCGGTGATTTGACCGTTTTACGGTATACATCACTTGCGATCACCCATAATTTCTCAAAGTTCATCTTTTTCACCCGCCTTTAGTTTGAAGATCTCCTCTAACGTCAACGTCTCTTGGCTAAAGGTCGGAATATATCCATCCTTTGTTGCCAGTTCAAACAATTCACGCCCAGCTGCGGGTCAGATAGAGTTACCTCTAACCTTCGTCCGCGCTCTTTGACAGCCACTACCCCTGAAACAGCTTGAACCTCAGCTGTAGTCAATGGTGATTCTAAAAAGACTTTGATCTTACCAAACGAATCTTTGATGTCTTGGACTTTGCCCGCCAAAACTTGTCGTCCATCTTTGATCATCACCAAGCGATCACAGATCTGTTCCACATTGGCCATGTTATGACTTGAAAAGATCACACACGAGCCTTGTTTGCGCAAAGCGATGATCGCATCCTGCATGATCTGAGCATTGACAGGATCGAGCCCACTAAAAGGTTCGTCTAAAATGACTAATTTAGGCTCATGGATCAGAGTGGTGATCAACTGGACCTTTTGCTGATTGCCTTTGGATAAAGATTTGATCTTATCATTCTTTTTGCCCTTAACTTGCAAATGATCCATCCAATAGTCGAGCTTTTCTTTGATCTCACGTGGTGCTTTCCACGTAATTTGCCAAAGTACATCACCTGTTGTTCGATCGTTTCTTTAGGATAAAGACCGCGTTCTTCGGGCAAATAACCGATCAGATCTTTTTGCTTTTCACCGATCTTTTCACCATTCCAGAGAACTTTCCCTGCCGTTGGTTGCATCAGGCCCAACAACATCCGAAAAGTCGTCGTCTTACCCGAACCATTTTGACCCACAAGCCCCAAGATCTCACCGTCTTTTATCTCAAACGATAGATCTTGGACGGCTTTTAGGGTGCCAAAATTTTTGGCTAAGTGTTCCACCACTAACATTTATTCCACCTCAGTTTCTTTGTCGTACCAGCTGAAAATATTTTTCCAGATAGATCTTATGTGCAACTGCAATGATAATATTATACAACATGACCTTTTGCTCGGAACGCTCCCCTGTTTCAAAACTCAACGCTTGCTCTTCAAAGACTGCGAGTAAGGTCTGTTCCAACTCTTCACGAAAATACGTGTATGCGGTTTGGATCGGATACGTCTCGCGTTGGACTTTGACAAGTAATTTCAAATCGTCTAAGGCTAAGACCGTCTTAGAAATAGTGATAAAAAAAAGATAGGCGATCTGTTCACGCGAATATTGCTTCTTTTCTGGGCGTGCGATCATTTTTTTCTTAACATAATTGCTGATCATTGATGGGGTCAATTCACTACCCAAAAGTGGTTCTAAATACTTGTTGATAAACGTTGCTGTCTGTTCCAAATAAAGTCCCACATCAGGTATCTCTTCAAAAGTGGGGAGTTTAAAATAAGCAGCATTTTCCTGTTGTAAAATTTTTTTCATTGTTTACTTCCTTTCCTAAATTATAGCTTATCCTTTCCTGTTCACGCTATCAATATCTTTTGACAAATCGATAACACCTGTTTATACTCAAATATACCACAAGTTTTTCAAAAACCGCTAAAAAAGTATACAAAAACTTCTGTAAAGGAATAATAGAGATGAAATATAAGATCATTGCCGATTCCGGCTCAAATGTAACAACTTTAGCAGACACAGACTTTGCCAGTGTACCGATCACGATCATGGCTGGTGGCAAGGAATACATCGATGATGCCGCCCTTGACATCTTAGCGATGACCGATGAATTGCGTAAATTATCCACCAAGAGCAGTACTGCTTGCCCCAATATCGATCAGTGGCTAACTGCCTTTGGTAAAGCTGATATCATCGTTGCGATCACGATCACCGGCACATTATCGGGGAGCTATTCGGCTGCTGTGCAAGCACGAAAACAATATTTAGAGAAACATCCTAACGCCCAGATCCTTGTTTTAGATTCACAGTCAGCGGGACCACGGATGCAGCTTTTGCTCGAATACGCCGCTAAATTATTCATAGCTAATGCATCATTTAATGAGATCGAAAGTAAATTAACAACTTATCAACAACACACAGGGCTTTTATTCTCCCTTGAATCCCTGACCAACTTAGTCAATAACGGACGGATCAGTGCTACGGCCGCTAAGATCTCCAATATGCTCAAACTGCGTATCGTCGGAACTGACACTAACGGAAAACTCACTCCGGTCGGTAAAGCTCGGGGGCAAGCCAAAGCTATCAGTTTACTGTTAAAAGAAATGCAAGCACAAGGTTTTAACGGTAAAAAAGCCTGTATTGCCCATTGCTTCAATGAAACTGGGGCCAAGTTACTTTCCCAAAAGATCAAGGAAGCTTATCCTGCTTGCGAGATAACGCTCACTACAACGCGTGGTGTTTGTAGCTATTACGCTGAAGTCGGGGGCTTGATGGTCGGCTTTGAAAAACAATAATGTATCTAAAAAATAAAGGTGCCACTATGATGCGTATTTTTGCATCATAGTGGCACCCTTGTTATTTATACGACGCTGACCGCATTGTCGCACACTCTAGTCGTTTAAGTTTTGATTTTCAACATCAACGTAAGTAACTTTACTACGTTCAGCATTCATTGCTACCCAAAGTAAGACGATCGAAGCGATGATGTAGATCAATTGGACTCCAACAGAGATCCAAACTTGATTTGCGCCTAGACCTGATGTCAAGGATTCACGGAAACCGTAAACTGAGTAAGTCATTGGCAAGAATGGATTTACCATTTGGAAGAAGCCGCCCATTGCACGAGTAACTTGAATTGGGAAGGACCCGCCACAAGAACCAAGCTGGATGACCAAGAAGATGATCCCGAGGAAGCGTCCGATATTGCCAAACGCGACAGCCAAGAACATCACGATAAAGGTACTTGCAAGCGCAAAGAACCAAGCATTGATCAAAGTTGCCCCTAAATGATCTGGATGTAAGCCAGCTGCCATCATCAAGAGAACTTCGACTACTGAAGTCCCGGTAGCAACAAGCGCCCCAACTGAGAGCTTGCTCAACCACCATTCAGTTGCACTAGCATCTGGATCGGATAAACGACGGACTGGATAAACTAAGTTGAAGACCAAAGCACCAACATACAATGCAACTGACAGCATGTATGGAGCTAAAGCATAACCATAGTTTGGTACGTAGCTGTAACTCTTATGCTTGAGTTCAGTTGGAGAAGCAAACATGTTTGAAGTCTTAGAAGATAAGTTCTTCGTATTATCGTTTACTTGTTCTGAACCTTGTGCCAAGGCTTTCGCTAACTTGCTATTACCTTGTTCTAATTGAGTAGCACCAGCAGCTAACTTAGGTGAGTTAGCATTCAATTGTTGGGTACCATTAGCTAATTGGTTCACACCTGATGTCAATGTAGGAACTTGGGCATTCATTTGGCCTAAACCACCGGCTAATTGACTTGCACCACTACGTAAAGCAGCTGAGTTAGCTGCAAGTTGACTCGTACCAGAAGCAAGTTGGTCGATCCCACCTGTCAATGTTGGTACTTGAGCATTTAGTTGGCCTAAACCACCAGCCAATTGATTTGCACCTGATGTCAATTGACCGTTCTTAGAAGTCAACGTTTGTGCACCAGCATAGGCGTCATGAACACCATTACTGAATTCTTGCAATTTGCCAAGAGTTTCCATCACATTGATATTCTTCAATTGACTAGCAAATGTTTGCATTTGAGCAACACTTGGTAAGTTTGCATTTCCATTAGCACTCAAGCGTGCAGCTGATGTTGTGAGCGCACTTTTAACTTGATCTGGATTTCTTGATTGAATAGCTGCCGTATAGCTAGCAAGTTCAGCATTAGTTAAAGTCGTATCGTTGACTTTTTTGTTCAATTTTTGTGCACCATCTGCTGTCCCTGCAGTTAATGTAGCTAATGAATCTAGTCCTTTTTGTAAGTCAAGGATTTGTTTTTGTAAGCTTTCTGGATCTAGATTGCTCATATCACCTAATATATTTTTACCCGACTCTAACATTCCTAATGCTTTAGTGATCTCTGCATTCATTTCATCGAGTTTTAGTAGCATCAAGTGAATTTGCTAATTTAGCTAATTCATCTAATTTACCGGAAGCTTGTAATTGTTTGACAGATTCCAAAATACCATTTGCCTTATTAACCTCAACCATTGTACTTGAATACCTTGTTGGAAGTTATTTGATGCCGTTTGGATATTTTGGGCTTGTTGCAAGTTATCTTTATTTGCATTTACAATCGTTTGTAATGCTTGCTGTTCTGTTTCAGAAAGTTTACTGCTATCGATAGACTCTACAGCTTTAAGCGAATCTTCCGAATTTGTAGCTACCTTATTAACAGATTGAGTTAAAGCTGTTTGATAATCTTTAACTGCTGTTTGAACACTATTTAGATTTAAGCCTGATAGTTGTGCAAGTTGTGGATACAACTCTTGCAATTGCTTAAATGTAGCTGCTTGTCCTTTGAGTGTTGCTAACATTGCTTGAGCTTCTTTCAAGTTTGCAATTTGTGCCTCCAATTGTGCTTGTGTTTGTGGCTCATTTTTTAAGTCAATTCCTGCTTGTTTAAGCTTTACATTAATCTCATTAATTCGTTGCAATAATGGTACAACAGTCTTTGCTTGTGCATCAACTTCTTTTTTCATACCAACAACAGCTTGATTTATCATTGTGTTAGCTGCATAAAGTTGACCAGCAGCTCCTGGAAGCTCTTGTAATGAACTCATTTGACCGACTAAGGAATCAATTTTATTGCTATTGAGTTGTGCGATCACACCTTGCATCTGTGGCGTGTTCAATTTATTCAATTGACTATCAAGTGTATTTGCGCCTTCATTGTTAAGCCGTTGTAAACCATTTGCCAATCGTGATGCACCAGCCGTATATTGACCTACGCCATTTGCCAACGTATTAGAACCAGTGGTTAATTGGCCCACACCATTAGCTAAAGCGCCAGTACCATTTTGCAATTGGGAAACACCGTTGTTTACTTGGTCAACACCAGCTGTGTAAGTGTTGATCCCATTAGCTAAAGTATTTGAACCATCAGCTAACTTCAAAACACCTTGGCCCAAAGGTACTACACCAGTTTGTAACTTGATCACACCATCATTTACTTGGGAAACACCAGCTGTGTAGGTATTGATTCCATCAGATAAAGTCTTTGAACCATCGCTGAGTTGTTTTGAACCCTTAGCTGCCGTGTTAAAGCCTTTACCGACTTGCTTGATCATCCCAAAAACTGTATCTGCATATGACGTTGAAACAGTTTCTTTGACCTGAGCATTAACTTGTTTAGCCCCTTCTTCACTGATAACTTTACCGATATAGTTGAGGGAGTCGTTGGTCGTATATTGTAATTCCATCTTCTTAGGATCTTTGTCCAAGACAGTTGTTGCATTCTTGGAGAAGTCCTTAGGGATCGTAATTACCATATAGTATTCTTTATGGCTAAGACCATATTCAGCATCTTTTTTAGAAACAAAATGCCAGTCTAAACCATCATTTTTCTTCAAATTCTTGACTAACTGATCACCCACATCAAGTTTCTTACCTCGGAAATTCACGGATCGATCTTCATTAACTACGGCTACGGGTAAATACTTAGCATCGCCGTATGGATTCCAGACCGATTTTAAGAAGAACACAGAGTATAAGAATGGGATAAACATAATTGCCAAAATTGCAGCTAAAAGCATCTTTTGGCTCTTGATATGTTCAAATTCAGCCTTGATCGTCTTCAAGATAATTTCACTCCTTAACTTAAAATATTTTATTGCTGTCTAATAATATACACTGAATGTCCACGAAAGACAAACTATAACAATTTAGCTATATTTTAAGATGCAAACGCAATCATCCGCATTATATAAGGTAAAGAACCCCAAAATACCTAAAAAAATTTTTCCAAAAATGCGACACATATCTCAAAATGTACAAAAAAACGACTACTGCGATCACTTGATCCCAGTAGTCGTTAAATAGGCATTAGTTTAGAATAAGCTCGTGATCGCACGCCAGCCGATCACAAAGATATTAGCCTTCTTAACTTCAGTAGTTGTTTGAGCATCAGCACTCAAATAGTCTGTTCCATCTAAGAAGTACATTGCTTGATCTTTAGCTTTGATCTGTAAAGTACCAACTTTTTGGCCCTTCTTCAAAGGAGCTTGTAAACCATCTTTTTTGTATAATTTCTTGTTACCAACAGCTTTAGCACTCAATTGGTCCTTAGAAACACCACTCTTCAACCAAACATCTGTCTTAGCTGCCAAAGAAACTTTAACATCTAGATCTTTACCATGGTAAACCGGTAAAGCATTGGTCTTTTTAAAAGTTGTCCCTTTAGCCAAAGAAGTATAAGTATAGTTGTTGTAGCAATATGACATTAATTTTTGCGTTTCTTCAAATCGTGAAAGGTCCTCTTGGCTATCGTGTTTAGCACCTAAGACGATCGTGATCAAACGATGACCATCTTTATTGACCGTTGCGGCAAAGCATGCCCCAGCTGAATCAGATGTACCTGTTTTCAAACCGTCAACTGGTAGTTCACTATAAGCCTTAGCCAAACCAGGTAACATCCAGTTCCAGTTTTCCATTTCAGTTTGATCAGTCCCGTTATTGAATTTCATCCGGGTGATCTTAGTCGTCTTTAGCACTTCAGGATAGTCCTTGATCAAACGTTGGCTCAAGAGCGCCATATCTTTAGCGGAGAATTTATTTTCCGCATCATCAGCAGCCCCAGGATACTTACCATCCTTAACTTCACCGTTAGCTAAACCATTAGCTGTATAAAGTTCGACATCTTTTAAGCCCATCTTTTTAGCTTCTTTCCGCGCTAGATCGATAAAGTTCTTTTGAGTTCCACCCACAGCATCAGCTAAAGCCATCGCAGCCCCATTAGCTGAATAGATCAAAGTCGCTTGGTATAATTCCCGCACGGTATAGCTATGACCTTCCTTTAATGGAACATTGGAAAGCGTAGTATCTTGACTGACTTCTTGAGCAGCCTTACCTGGAGTCACTTTTTGATCCCACTTAAGTTTGCCGTTATTGATCGCTTGCAATACCATGTAGGCGGTCATCAATTTTGACATAGAAGCTACTGGTAAAGCTTGATCAGCGTTTTTGGCATATAAAATTTGGCCTGTATTAGCATCGACTGCGATCGCAGCTTTAGCGTCAAGCTGCAATGAACTGTCAGTATCAGCGGGCAAAGCCGTATCAGCTTTGGCAGTTGCTACTCCAGATCCACTAAAACTGACCACAGAAAATACGATCACAGCTGTGGCTAGAGCTGTGACTACTTTTTGTAAAGATTTTAAAAACGTCATCTTTCTAAGTTCCTCTCACTTAATCTCATCTATAAGAATACCCAAAATATCAAAACTAATCAATAAGAAACATGTCCTTTTTGCTTACAATACTAAACCAGTTTTGAAGTCCAAATTACCTCAAAACTGGTCTAACATATTATCTAGCTACTTATCTAGCTACTAGCGCACTAAACTGTCAGCGTGCTTGACTGGAAAATGCATGATAAATTCTGTCAATTCGGCATCTGAAGTTACATAAATATAACCATGGTGTCTTTCAACGATACCTTGGGCGATCGCCAAACCAAGACCTGAGCCCCCAGTTTCACGCGAGCGCGAACTTTCAGCCCGATAGAACCGATCAAAGACCTGTTCTAATGATTTTTGTGGGATCTGTTCACCATCATTAGCGATCGTCACTTTGAGTTCTTTTTCACTCACCAACATAGCTTTAAGATAGATATTCTTACCGCCGGCTCCATATTTCAAAGCATTAGACACTAAATTATTGAAGACTCGGGCTAATTTTTCACCATCAGCTTCGATCACCAACGGTTCGGCTGGAACATCTACATGGATCGCCATTCCTTTTTTATTAGCCTCCAGTTCATAACTAGCTGCGACTTGTTCTAACATCGCACCGATGTCCAACGGTACAATATTTAACGTTACTCCTGCTTGTCTGACCTTAGCATATTCAAACAGGTCATCAACTAAGGATTTCATCTGATTAGCTTTCAAGAAAGCTGTATGGGTATATTGCAATAATTCTTCATCATTATTGTATTGTTTATTTTCGATCAGGCCTAAATAGCCAATGATCGATGTCAGTGGTGTCCTGATGTCGTGGCTGACATTTGTTACTAACTCATCTTTTGAACGTTCGATCCGGCGCTCTTCTTCCATGGCATTGATCGTACTATCAACTAATGAATTGACACTTTCAACAACTCTTTGCATCTGACCACTTAGCTTAAATGGTATCCGATGATCAAAATGCCCTGAAGCGATATAGTGCAACTCGGCGATAACGTGACGCAACTGCATCTGGCGGTAACGTCGCATCAAACGCCAATAAACGATCCCACAATCTGCAATGATCATCATCAAGGTGAATAACCCACCCCAGCTCCAGATCTGGAGATCAGTCGGGCCTAAAAAGAGCGACATCTTGATCTGAAAGATCCCGTTTTGTAAACCCGGGTTATTTGAGATCTCTTGGTTAACGATCATAAAGATCGACATGTTGAGCAACAATAACAAGATGACCGTTACTATTCCTTCACCAAAGAGCTCACTTTTTTCCCGCGCCGTCAGTGAAAATTTCATCCGCTCACCTCATCAACTTACTTAACGTGATTCGATCTTATAACCTACGCCCCAAACCGTTTGGATAACTTTCTCACCACCAGTGGCTTCTTCGATCTTATCGCGTAAGTGGCTCACATGGACCATAACTGTTTTAGCTGAAACAACGACTCTTGTTGCCAAACACGTTCAAAGATCTCATCCGCTGAAAAGACACGGTTAGGATGACTAGCCAAGAGATATAAGATCCCAAACTCTAAGGCTGTCAATGAGATCTCCTTACCGTTGACCGTTTCGACTTCATGGGAATCTTTTTTGATGATCAACGAGCCTACCTCGATCTGATCAGGTTCGTTATTTTTCACTTCATGTTGTGAACGGCGCAATAATGATTTGACGCGTGCCATAACTTCTAAGGGATTAAACGGCTTTGTCACATAATCATCGGCCCCTTGAACTAGACCTTGGATCTTATCAAGATCGTCTGTTTTAGCCGATAACATCAAGATCGGGATCTGGCTGTCTTTTCGAACCGCACGCACAACTGCCATCCCATCTAATTGTGGCATCATCACATCTAAGATCATCAGGTCGATGTCGGGGTTAGTATTGATCTTTGTGATCGCTTCTTTACCATTGTAGGCCTTTTCGACATCATAGCCCTCATTTTTAACATATATACTCAATAATTCAACGATATCTTTATCGTCATCGACAATTAAAATCTTCATAATGTCTAGTCCCCTAAAGAAAACTTAATTCTATTTTTATTTTACCAAATACTTTGCTAAATATACCTAAAGAAATTCGTAAAAATTACGACTATTTTACCCAAAATACTTGGTCATGGATAAAGTCAAACGGCCGATGCAAAGCATTCACCGCTGGTGGGCGACTCAACTTAGCAGTTTGCCAAAATTGTGGTGAATTTGTCGCCCCCTTAGCTTCACCGATCACGATAAGATCACCAGGCCACTTTTGCGCACGTAAAAAGTCCAAGATCGCACGATCGCAAGTTGTTTCTGGGGCCCACTCTAAAATAATGTTATCCACCTGCTGATAATATTTTTGGACCGCTACCAAGGCATCGGCTCGTTTGACATCACACCACGGGTGCGGCTGCGTGTTATCTTGCGCTTGCCAATCAAAGTCATCGACTGCGATCACATTGGATAGATTAGCGGCTAAAGCAGCATTGCCACACATTACCACTAAAGTTTTCCCAGGTTTTAATTGCTGTTTAAAACTCGCTAACCATGCCCTTGAAAAAACATGCCAGATCCCAAAATTTTCGATCAGTACTTGGCGTAAATCATTTAAGCAACTGACTAGTTCAAACAATTCGGGATGTTTAGTCATATGTAATTCAAGATAGTGAGCTGAAAAACTCAACTTTGGCACTTCTTGTGGTATCTCATGTCTACTATAGGCTTTGACTACAGCTTGAACTTGAGCGATCTTTTGGTGGACCGTAGGCAAATTACCACACATTCGATCATAATATCGTAACCTAGCTAAATACTTCTGCCATTCCATCGATCAACTTCCTTATCCAATAAGCTAAAAAAAGACCCAAATGACGCGCGGGTCATCGGGTCTTTACTTGGCTCACACTTCTTAAGCCTATTATAACAAAATTATTCTTAAATCAAATCCAAAACACTTATCTTTTTAGTCTAGACACAATCCTTGGTCCTGGATCGCAGCCATTATCTCATCACGCGAACTCTTGTGGGCTGCCAATTTTTTTGAGCCGATCTGAGTAGTAAATTCATCCACTCGCCGGTCAGTGTCACGAAGATCATAGTATTGATGGACTAATTTATCGTAGTCTGTCAACCACCACTGACTAAAGTCAGTGGCTTGTGAGCCGAAAATCCTTACAGATTTCGAACCACAATTTGCGTAGATAGGGACAACTTATTTGACCAACCGAAATTGTAATCAAACAGCGGTCGTCTAATTACCAACGCCTTTTATGTCCCCAGGTTGCCATAGGGACAGATAAGCTAAGCTAGTTTAGCTATTCCCTTATCAAGAATATTTTTAGCTGCGTTCCAGTCACGAATATGGTGAATACCACAGTTAGGACAAGTCCATTTTCGGTCATCTAACGTTAGTTTGTCCGTCCCATTAGTGCCATCACAAAGCCACAATCGCAACATGTTTGGGTAGTGTTTCTTGGATTGATTGTGATAAATTGACGCCCATAAAGCTTTGCTTTATAAGCCAACATGCCAAGAAATGTTCGCCAACCAACGTCAGAAATACTAAGTGCCAAAGCATGATTTTTAAGCATATTCTTGCTACGCAACTCTTCGGCTACTACTAAATCGTGGTTCTTGATTAATGCAGTAGAGATTTGTTGGAGAAAATTATGTCTTTGGTTCATTACTTTGGCATGAAGTTTGGCAACTAGCAAGCGTTGCTTTTGGTAATTTTTACTATCGCGTAAAGAACGATGTTCTTTTTTTGCACGTTGTTGCCGTCTAGATAAAATGCGCTGTTCTTTGGCTAATTTACCTTTAATAGTGCGATAATATCGTGGATTAGGAACTATGTTACCTCCACTGTCGGTTAAGAAGTTATCAGTATTAAGATCAATTCCAACATGCCCATGAGTAGCTTTGGCCACTTTAACAAAAGATTCATCTGAAGCTAACTGCATTGATAAGAAGAAGCGATCCGCTGAATCTTTAGTCAACGTCACAGTACCAATTCTAGTCTCGCATATTCTTTTCAAAAGCCGTGCTTGCGAACCGGCAACACGTAACAGTCCGATTTTAGGGACTTTGACATGGCTATTATCTAGAAAACAGACTGTACCGTTAGTTAGCAACGCAGTCTTTTGCCCTGGGTATTGACAATTGGTTTGATAACGCCAGCGATAATTCTTTCGATGAAACTTAGGAACACCAGCGGTGTGAACCCTCCGAAAAGCATTCCAAGCTTTCCGATAGTTCTGAATGGCATTAGCTTTCGTCAAACTATCAATTCGTTTATCTTCTAAGAATTGATAGTGATTAGACATTTGCTTAGCGTTTTGGCGCATAGTTAGTTGCTTAATACGATCCCGAACTATGTCAATCGGTAGCTTAACTCTGCGAAGCTGCATCAGTTCCTTATTGATCGCAACCATTTCGTTATAGATAAAGCGACTAGCGTCACTGTTGATTTTAATCAACTGCTTTTGTTGGTCACTAGGATAGCAGCGCATTTTTAGGCCATAATGATATTTCATTTTTGCCATTGATTTCATTTGATTTCACCTCCCTTATTGATATAATAACATTATATCATGATGTCAGTGTATTAACAAAGGAGACCATATTATGACTAAAGAAAAAATCAAAGAGGCCATTTATACTCGTCGTTATATCTATAATTTCCATTACCATTTGATCTGGGTAACTAAATATCGCAATCAGACTTTTACAACCGAGGCCTTATCTAACGAAATGGAAGCTATCTTGCAGCAAGTTGCAGATAACAATGACATCGTAATCGAAAAGATGGAAGTCATGCCGGATCACATTCATATGCTGATCAGTTTTCCGCCAAGCAAAGCGCCGGCTAGTGCCATTAAGGCGCTCAAAGGACGTAGTGCCTATATTTTTTTACAAAATCATCCAGAAATACGGCGTAGCCAATATTGGGGCGGTCATCTTTGGTCGCCAAGTTACTATATGAGTACATTGGGCAATATGAGCAAAGAAGTTGTAGAGAAATATATCAATGACCAAAAATATACAGAAACAAACAAAAAGCCCCATAAAGGGGCTCAATAGTGGCCTATCCATCCCATGACTAAAGTCACGGGATTTCCGGCTAGGCGTCATTAAAACGTACTATAACACTTTTGTAAGCGAAATACAAACACACACCTGAAACTAGCAAATAAGCCAGCCCCTACCACAATACAAAATATAGGCTGGCTTTATTTTGCTAGACGCTAAATCGCTATCTTATTTGTCCTTGTCCACTGATCACGTACTTGGTCGTTGTTAAAGCTTCTAAGCCCATCGGTCCACGCGCATGTAATTTTTGCGTCGAAATGCCGATCTCAGCTCCAAAGCCAAAGACAAACCCATCGGTAAAACGCGTCGAAGCATTGATGTAAACACTTGAAGCATCAACTTCATTTACAAATCGTTGCCCATTTGCATAGCTGTCAGTCACGATCGCTTCTGAATGCTTTGTATTGTGCGCGTTGATATGCACGATCGCTTCTGTCAAAGTATCAACGACTTTTACCGCTAAAATATAGTCATTATACTCTGTATCCCAGTCACGTTCGCTTGCTGGAATGGCTGCATCCCCAAGATCTCACAAGTGCGCGCATCCCCACGTAACTCGACATTGTACTTAGCCAAAGTATCTGCGAGCTTAGGCAAGAACTCTTCTGCCACATCGGCATGGACAACTAAAGTCTCAGCCGCATTGCATACAGATGGACGTTGACACTTAGCGTTGACTACGATCTTTTCAGCCATCGCTAGATCTGCTTGACTATCTACATAAACATGACAATTGCCCGCTCCCGTTTCGATCACTGGCACAGTTGCTTTTTGAACGACGGTTTGGATCAAACGCGCTGAACCACGTGGGATCAAGACATCTAAATAGCCATTTAGTTGCATGAACTTTTCAGCAGTTTTATGCGAGGTTTCTGTGATGATCTGGATCGCTTCTTTAGCGATATTATTTTCAATTAGGACCTGTTGTAAGACCTCAGTCAATTTGATGTTTGTCGCTAAAGCTTCCTTACCTCCACGCAAGATCACCGCATTCCCAGCTTTAAAGCACAAGCCGGCTGCATCGACCGTCACATTTGGTCGCGCCTCATAGATCATTCCCACAACACCTAAAGGAACGCGACGCTGTACGATCTGAAGCCCATCTTGATTGATCCAACCCTTATCGATATTTCCGATCGGATCTGGCAAAGCTGCGACTTGCTTTAAGCCCTCAGCGATATCTTTGATCCGCGCTTCATCTAAAGTCAAACGATCAACAAAGCTTGCCTTCATCTCAGTTGCTTTGGCTAGATCGACCTGGTTAGCTGTAATGATCGTTGCTGCATTATCCACTAAAGCTTGCGCCATCGCTTTTAAGATCATATTTTTTTGTTCGGTGCTCATCTGTGCTAATTTAAAGGCCGCATTTCTTGCGGCAATGCCCATTTTTTCCAAATCAAGTGCCATTATTTTTCCTCCTTTACAAATAGCGTCCCTAAAGGCTCGCCTCTGATAAGCTCAAAAATGATTGCTGGATCTTGTCCGTTAGCTAAGATCATCATCTTGTCATTTTCAAGCATTCTTTTGGCTGCTTTCAACTTGGTCATCATCCCGCCAGTTCCAAATTTAGAACCTTTGCCACCAGCCGCTTCTAAAGTTGTCTCATCGATCTTTGTGATCCGCTCAAAGAGTTTAGCATCGGCATATTTGCGCGGATTCTTATCAAAGAAACCATCAATATCAGATAGCATCACCAAAAGATCAGCATCCACGATCGAAGCCACGATCGCTGAAAGTTGGTCGTTATCACCAAACTTAGTATGATGGTCCATCTCATCGACAGCAACCGTATCATTTTCATTAACGATCGGGATCACGCCCCACTCCAATAAACTATTGAACGTATTCAAAGCATTTTTTCGACTCAAAGGGTATTCTAAAACGTCATGCGTTAACAAGATCTGTCCGATCCGTTGACCGTAAAGTGAGAAACGTTGTTGATACACTGACATCAAACCACTTTGTCCGATCGCTGCTAACGCCTGTTGAGCTGGGATCGATTCGGGTCGTTCGTGTAAGCCCACTTGTCCCATGCCAACACCGATCGCCCCAGAAGAGACTAAGACGACTTGTTTACCGTCATTGACAAGACCGGTCAAGACGTAACACAATTGGTCAATAGCATGGAAATTGACTTTACCGTTGGGGTGGATCAAAGTACTTGTCCCCACTTTAACTACGATCCTTTTTGCATCAAGCTGGCGTTTTTTTGGCCATGTTTTTTCCTCCAAAATAAAACTTCTTGCTTTAATTATACTATATTTTGTGCTAACTGTTTTCTTTGAGCTTCTTAGTCTTTTGATTTTGCTCTTGCTCTAAAACATATCGATCGATCAACTCGATGATCTGATCATTTTGGGGTAAGTCAGAGTGCTGGGCATCTTCACCAGTCACCGTGATCTGAGTAAAATGCTTCACGATCCCTTGATAGATGTATTTACCCGCTTCAACACTTCGCTCGGGAACTAACCCATCAGAGTCATAAGTCTCCGTTCCCGCGACTGTATAGACTAAAAGATCGCTCGGGAGCTTCTTACGATTCTTGATAAAATCCGCTAACATTTGCGTCTTTCGTTGTAGCGAGGTTTCCGAGAAGTTATACGGCGTTCCAACTGTCATCAAGACCTTGGCTTGAATATCGTATTTAGGTAAATAATTTTCTAAAAAGGCTGTATAGATCAAGCCACCATTTGAATGTCCAAACGCTTTGAAGTTATTGAACTCATATTGCTCACTCAACTGCTCAAAAGCTTTATCAAACATTTTGGCCTGCTTTAAGATATTGCTGTAACCATCTTTATTATTCTCAAAACCGACTACGATAAATGGCTCATTATCTTTGGCATTGATCTTGCCTGAATACTTGATCGTGCCATCGTTATAGACTTTGACTTTCAACAAACTATGCTTTTTTTGGCTTCGACTATTGATCTTTTTGATCAGGGCGTCAAACCGATTTTCGGTAGCCGAACTTCCTGGGATCATGATCACAGGTGAAAGGCGCGAATTATGCCACCGTGCCAGATCTTTAACATTTTGCCGCGTCCAAATAAATGAGGGGATCGCTAGCCCCAAAAGGATCAAAAATATCAGTAAGGTCATCCCCATACCACGCTTATTGATCTGCATCTACTTCACCTGCTCTCTTACGTTCATTATCCAAAGCCCCTGCGATCTTCTCTGCAAATCTGACAAAAGGTAGATATAGTAATATATCACAAAGTAACAATCCAAAAGTAAAGATCAAGACGCCCCAAGAACCATTCGTCCCGATAAAAGCGTATAAAACACCTGGTGTTGTCATCAAAACAGGATAGACTGCTGGTGGAACTAAACCACTCAATAACGCTAAAGCTCCAATTACCATATTAAATAGTGGAATAACTAAAAATGGTAACAGATAAAACGGATTGAACAGTAGTGGTAGCCCGATCATAAACGCTGCATTAGTATTGAACATGCTCGGTAAAACGGTCCAACTAGCTAGTTTACGCGTATTTTGACGTTTAGCCACCAGAAATATCGCTAAGATCAATCCCAAAGTTGCCCCCGTTCCACCTAAAGCACCATAACTAAAATATAGCGTATTAGCATTGAACTTCTCAGGTACTTTCGCTAGCTCATTATGACTCAAAGCATAACTCAAATTTTTGAGCGCACTTTGGTCACTATCAAAGGTATTGTTAGTGTACGGGCCACTAAGTCCTAACCAAGACAGCAATAGAGTTATACTAGCAAAAAACATCACCGCCCAAAAACCACTTTGCTTAGTCGCTTGACTCTGAAGCCAACTACCAGCGCCTTCAAAAATCTGATATTTGAACAAAAGGCCTAATAAAATATTGCAAACCACCGCAAATAATAGGGCTACGGTCAATGGTAATAGACTTTTAAATGAGCGGGCTAACAGTTCTTGACCATGTTCTGCCTTTTTATTTGTTTGTTTACTCAAATATTTAAACACCAGTCCCACACCATAACCGACTGCTAACCCCAAAATCAACCCGGAAAAACCCAACAAATCAAGGCGAAAGTTGAACTGACTGCTATTTCCCAACGATCGCTGATAACAGATAGCTAAAAAGACTAAAAATCCAGTCAGGCTGGCTAATTGTTCGTCACGCTTAAAGAAGCGAGCAGTATACTTCGCTGAAGTTCCCGCAGCCAACAAAGCGATCACACCAGCAGTCAGCATATAAACACTGCCAAACAACTGATTAGCTGCTCGATAATGCGGTAACCATTTATCGATCAAGATCAGATTTCCTAGATAGCCATCGGGATGCAGTAAAGAAAATTCGATCACTTGTGCAAAGCTTCCCAATAGAATAAATGGAAATAACACTGCAAACGTGCGCTGAATTATTCTAAAAAAAGACCATTTGCGAATTCTTAGACCTAAGGCAATAATTCTTTGTTCCATCGCTCTTTCCCCCAAAAGTTCATGCTTTGTTCTAGTATAGCTTAATTCACACTGCTTTAACATATGTAGCCCGCAAATGAAATCTTGCTTTTTTTAGTAATTACGGTATATTAGATAACGTTGCTTTAAATCAATTTGTATTGTGAGGTATTTTTCAGTGAAAACTGCATTAGACAATTTTTTTGATCTGACCGGTCTTAAAACTAACGTAAAACGTGAGATCCTTGCTGGTTTTACGACCTTCATCTCAATGGCATATATTTTATTCGTCAATCCTGAGATCTTAGGCGCTTCTGGTATGGACAAAGGAGCGGTCTTTACCGCAACGGCTCTAGCTAGTGCGATCGGTTGTTTATTGATGGGGCTTTTAGCCAAGTATCCGATCGCTACTGCCCCAAGTCTTGGGATCAACGCTTTCTTTGCTTATTCAGTTTGTATCGGGATGAATATTTCCTGGCAAACCACTTTAGCAGGAGTTTTGGTGGCTTCGGTGATCTTTTTACTCATCACTGTTTTTAAATTACGTGAATTGATCATTGATGCCATTCCAGCCGATCTAAAAGCAGCGATCTCAGCTGGGATCGGCTTGTTTATCGCCTTTATCGGCCTCCAAGGCGGTGGGCTGATCGTTGCTAACAAATCTACACTCGTTGGCTTAGGCAGCTTTTCTGGCTCAACTTGGGTCACTATCTTTGGCTTGATCGTCGTTTCGATCCTAATGGTCATGCGAGTTCCGGGAGCTATCTTTATCGGGATGGTCCTTTCTGCGGTCTTTGGTATCGCAACGGGCAATATTCAAATGCCCCATGCTTTGGTAGCACCTGCACCAAGCATGGATCAAACTTTCTTAGTTGCGCTATCACACCTAAAAGATATCAATACCCTACAAATGTGGGTCGTAGTGCTCACTTTCTTATTGGTCACCTTCTTTGACACGGCCGGAACTTTGATCGCCTTAGCGCAACAAGCTGGCTTCTTACAAAATAACAAGATGCCCCGGGTCGGGAAAGCTTTGATGTCAGATTCGACCGCCATGCTCTTTGGTTCACTTTTTGGAACTTCCCCAGTGGGGGCTTATGTTGAATCTTCCGCCGGAATCGCAGTTGGCGGACGTTCTGGTCTGACCGCTGTTACGACTGGGATCTGCTTTATCCTAGGGCTATTCTTCTCACCGCTTTTGACAGTGGCAACTTCACAAGTTACCGCTCCAGCTTTGATCATCGTTGGGGTTTTGATGGCACAAAGCATGGCGCAAGTAACTTGGACTAAACTTGAGCTCGCGATCCCAGCCTTCTTGATCGTTGCTGGGATGCCACTTACTTACAGCATTTCAGACGGCTTAGCCTTGGGGTTCATCGCTTATCCGATCACGATGATCGCAGCGCGTAAAGGTAAAGAAGTCCCAGCTTTGATGTATGTTTTATTCTTTGTCTTTGTGATCTTCTTTTGGGTCTTAAACATCGAAAAATAACCAAATAGACACCCATTTTCGGGTAGCTATTTTATATCACGCGGCATTCTTATCTGGGTGTTTACCAATATGCAACACCAATAAATAAAGCGGATCTTCTCATGATGCAAAACCATCATGGAAAGATCCGCTTTATTTACTTTTATTTTTCGTAACTGGCAGCTTTAGCTTGATACATTGCGATCTCATCTTCAGAACAACGAACATAATGTCCTGGCGTGATCTCATGTAACTTGCGCGGCTTGCCTTTCTTATCGTCTTCGATCGAAGCATCGTATTCTTTTTGCTTACGATTGCGTTCAAATTCTGGATCTGGCTCAGGTACAGCTGAGATCAAACTAGCTGTGTAATCATGCAAAGGTTTGTTATACACATCATCTGCTGGGCCCACTTCCAGCAAACGACCATAATGCATAACACCGATCCGATCTGAAATGTACTTCACCATGGAGAGGTCATGCGCGATAAAAAGATAAGTCAGACCTTTTTCTTCTTGCAATTCCTTCAATAAATTGACGACCTGCGCTTGGATCGAAACGTCCAACGCTGAGATCGGTTCATCGGCGATGATAAACCGCGGTTCGACCGCTAAAGCACGTGCGATCCCGATCCGTTGGCGTTGTCCGCCTGAGAATTCGTGAGGATACCGGCTAGCGTGATCTTTGTTCAAGCCAACTGTTTCTAAGAGTTCTTCAACTTTAGCCCGACGTTCTTCTTTATTTTTAGCCAGACCGTGGATATCGATCCCTTCAGCGATGATATCTTCAACTGTCATCCGGGGATTCAAAGAAGCATATGGATCTTGAAAGATCATTTGCATTTCACGGCAAAATTCAAGGTGATCTTTACGCGAGGTCAACTTGCTGACATCTTTACCGTCAAAGAGGATCTGACCGTCTGTTGGTTCATACAAATGGATCACGCTTCGACCAGTCGTGGTCTTACCTGAACCCGATTCACCAACTAAGCCAAATGTTTCCCCTTCAAAAATGTGGAAACTAACATCATCAACGGCTTTGACCATGCTAGGTTTACCCACGCCGAAGTATTGTTTTAAATGCTTGACTTCAAGCAATTTTTTGCGTTTTTCTGGCATGTTAAATTCCTCCTGGTCTATTCAACATCTGCATGCTTCATCGCTTCTGCACGCCGATTTTTTGCAACTTCTTCTTGTTCTTGGATCTCACGCCAGATCTTTGCTCGGCGTATGATCTCTGCTGGTGGCTCGATCTGTGGTGCATCTGGATGCAAAAGCCAAGTCGCAGCATAATGCGTATTTGACACCTTAAAGAATGGTGGTTGCTTTTGAGCATCGATCTGCATCGCATACGGATTACGGGCTGCAAATGGATCACCCTTTGGCGGATCTAAGAGATCTGGTGGTGTCCCTGGGATCGCTTCAAGTTTAGTACTTGAAAGGGTTGGCATCGAGTTTAGCAAGCCCCAAGTATATGGGTGCTTTGGATTGTAGAAGATCTCATCGACAGTCCCATATTCAACGATCTGTCCCGCATACATTACGGCGACCCGATCAGCCATCCCAGCAACAACACCTAAGTCGTGCGTGATAAAGATGATCGAAGTCTCGATCTTTTCTTGCAATTCTTTCATCAAGTTCAAGATCTGAGCTTGGATCGTTACGTCCAAAGCAGTCGTTGGTTCGTCAGCGATCAAGATCTCAGGATAACATACCAAAGCGATCGCGATCACGATCCGTTGCCGTTGCCCACCTGAGAATTGGTGCGGATAGTTATTGAAGCGTTTTTCAGCATTGGTGATCCCAACTAATTTCAAGATCTCTAGTGCTTGTGCCATTGCTTTTTTCTTATCCATGTTCTTATGGACCATCAAAGGTTCTGCAATTTGCCGTCCGATCTTCATGGTCGGATCAAGGGAAGTCATCGGATCTTGGAAGATCATTGCGATATCTTTTCCACGGATCTTTTGCATCTCTTTGTCAGATTTCTTCAAAAGATCTTGTCCTTGGAACATGATCGAACCACCAACTACTTCGGCATTACTTGCTAACAAGCCCATAATACTCTTAGTTGTGACCGATTTACCTGAACCAGATTCACCTACGATGGCTAACGTTTCACCTTTATTCAAATGAAAACTCACATCGCGAATGGCTTTAACATCACCCGCATAGGTATGGAAATTGATTTTAAGGTTTTTAACATCTAAAATTCGTTCAGCCATACTACAACCTACCTTCTAGTTTTTGGATCAAATGCATCGCGCAGACCGTCACCTAACAAGTTAAATGAGATCATCAACACACACAAGACGATCGCTGGATACCACATCTGATATGGTAAGAATTGGAAATTCTTTTGTCCTTCATTCAATAATACCCCAAGAGAAGTTTCTGGGGCTGAGATCCCGATCCCGATAAAGCTTAAGAAAGCTTCAAAGAAGATCGCAGCTGGGATCGTGTACATCGTTTGGATGATGATGATACTTGATAAGTTTGGTACCAAGTGTTTCCAGGCGATCTTAGTCGGAGATTGTCCCAACGTCCGCGCTGCTAACACATACTCTTGGCTCTTTAACTGGAGCGTCTCAGCTCGGATCATCCGTGCCATCGTCGTCCAACTAGAGATCGCGATCGCTAAAATGATCGATCCGATACCTGGTTTAAAGACCAACAACATCAAAACAACGATCACTAAACTTGGGATAGAAGAGATAACTTCGATGATCCGTTGCATCACGTTATCGGTCCTGCCACCCTTCCAACCGGATACGATCCCATATGTGACCCCGATCGTTAAGTCAAAGAACGTCGCAACTAAAGCAACGATCAAGGAGATCTTTGTTCCATAAACAACACGTTGTGCTAAAGAACGGCCTAAATAATCAGTTCCCATGACAAAGTATTTATCTTTTGCCACACCAGCTTGAGCATATTTATCGACCCAAACATCGCCAACTTTAGCCTTACCATTAAAGCCATTAATGTTCACCCCAGGGATCTTAGACGGTAAATTAGCATATTGTGGTTGCGATTTTACTAACGTATCGCGGTTGATAAATGGGGTCGACCCAAAGGAAACGACGATCATGATCAAGACGATAAAAAGCGAGATAACGGCGCCTTTATTCTTCTTTAACCGGCGCCAAGCATCTTGGGTGAATGTCAAGGAAGGCGCAGCGATCTTTTCAGCATCAAGCTCTTCTTTTACTTCTAAAGCTTGAAAATCTTTTGGTTGTAATTTCATCTTTTCTTCCATAAAGCTTAGCCCTCATTTCCAGCAAGTCTGATCCGCGGATCGATGATGCCGTAGATGATATCTGTCAATAAGATAACAGCCACTAGTCCCGCAGAATATAGCATTGTAACACCCATGATAGTTGGATAATCGTTAGTCAAGATCGATTTAACGAACTGCTCTCCGATACCAGGGATCGAGAAGATATTTTCGATGACCATCGAACCTGTCATCAACGCAACTGTATATGGTCCGATCAAAGTTACTAATGGGATCAAACTGTTACGTAAAGCGTGATGGTAAACGATCTGGAACTTGCTTAGTCCTTTAGCCTTGGCAAGCTCGATATAGTCGGAATTTAGCACGTCGACCATCCCAGTTCGCATAAACCTAGATGTTTCAGCCAACGGTCCCACACCTAAGGCGATCGTTGGTAAAACTGTATAGGCAAAGCCACCCCAATCAGCGATCGGGAACCAGCCAAGTTTCAAAGCGATATAGTATTGGAGTAAAACAGCTAACACGAAGTTCGGGACTGATTTACCAAGGATCGATAGGATCGTAACGCCAGTATCGACCCAAGTGTTACGGTTGATCGCAGCGATCGAACCAAAGATAACACCAAAGAAGACCCCAAAGATCATTGCTTGGATCCCTAATTGAGCTGAGGCCCCGATCCGACTTGAGATCAGATAGGAAACTGGTTGATTACTAAATTGGAATGATGTTCCATATCGCCATGTAACATCCCCCCAATATAAAGCAAATATTGCATCCAGATCGGTTTATCTAGACCGTATTGTTGGTTCATGATCGCGATCTGTTCGGGCGACATTTTTTCTTGGTTTGAATATGGCGTACCCGGCATGAGTTTCATCAAAAAGAAAGTGATGGTCGCTACTAAAAAGAGCGTCAACGCCATATAGAAAACCCTTTTTAACAGGTATTTCTTCATATTTTATATCCTCTCGTTTCTGAGATGTCTTTTTGCTAAACAACGCAGGATGAATATCCTGCGTTGTTCGATATTTTAAATTATTTTAAGTCTGAAACTTTTCAACGTCAACTAAATTAGTTGCCTGAAATGTAAGTTTCTTTAAAGTTATAGTTTACACCGGCACCGTTGTAGATGATATTCTTAACAGATGGTTTTGACCATCCATGGTTGTGAACGTTGATAGATTGGCGCAACCCTTGATCTTCCATCAAGATCTTTTCTGCTTTGACCATGTCATCCCAACGCTTAGCAGGATCATTTACGTCAGCATTCTTAGAAGCATCGATCAAGCGATCATATTCTTCATTTTTCCACTTACCATCATTTTGGGCGTTATCAGATGTCATCAACTCAAGGAAGGAGATCGGATCAGCGAAATCAGCACTCCAAGCTGTCATCACGACATCAAAGTCACCGGAATCAGAGCGTGCTAAACGTGTCTTGAATGGTACGTTTGAAACTGTGATCTTGACTTTATCAGTCCCAAATGTTTCTGTCATGGCACTTTGCAAGAATTCAGTCGTCTTCTTACCAGCATCGGTATCATCACTTAAGATCTGGAATTCAAGTTTATCACGGCCTAATTCTTTTAAGCCTTCATCAAAGAGCTTCTTAGCTTCTTTTTCGTTGTAATCAACGGCACTCTTGACTTCAGAAACGGTAGCAAAATCTTTACCGTCACGTTCAGCAAGACCACTAGCCACAAAGCCTTTAGCCGGCACAGACGCACCTGCTAAAACTTGCTTGACATATTGTTCACGGTCAACTGACTTAGCGAGGGCTTGACGAATCTTTTTGTTTTGGAATTCAGCTTTTGTTTGGTTGAATTGTAGGTAGAAGACTGCTGGTTCTTTTCTTTCTAAGTAACCAGTTTTACCCTTGAGCTGCTTAGCTTGTTCAGCCCCTAAAGCTGTAGCATCGATCTTACCTGATTGGTAGAGGTTATATGCTGTTTGATCTTGTTTATTAACTGTGTAGTTGATCGCATCAAGCTTAACTTTCTTCTTATCCCAGTACTTGTCATTCTTAGCCAATGTCCACTTGAGGTTAGAACCTGTCCAGCCTTCAAGTTTAAATGGTCCATTGTAGACCATTGCCTTTGAATTTGTTCCGTACTTATCACCATATTTTTCGACTACTTTTTGGTTTTGTGGGAAGAAAGCTGGGAAGCCCATCAATAACTTGAAGTAAGGAACTGTTTTTTCAAGTTTAACGACTAACTTATGATCGCCTTCAGCCTTGACCCCTAATTCAGTAACTGGTTTTTCGCCATCTGTGATCGCTTTGGCATTTTCGATCCCGTCAAATAAGAAAGCGTATTGGGAAGCCGTCTTAGGATCAACTGTTCTTTGCCAAGAATACACAAAGTCTTTTGCAGTAACGTTGTCGCCGTTTGACCACTTAGCATCTTTACGTAGCTCAAATGTATATGTCATCCCATCATCTGAGACCGTTGTTTTT
>PDYJ01003107.1_pt1 | contig 35290 bp, 38 predicted proteins | sample 1430841 | NCBI WGS metagenome assembly PDYJ01 (sample SAMN07237672, study PRJNA390542) | Gut metagenome, whole genome shotgun sequencing project. | isolation source: fecal pellets | host: Mus musculus | place: USA: New York, NY | collected 2016-10 | reverse complement strand
CTTGGGCGATCTGCATTGGATCTTCAAATCCAGGGTCATCAGTCGTCAAATAAGCAACATCAGCTTCTTCGCTCAAGGCTTTCCCAAAGCCCTCGCGCCGTGAGACTCCTTTATCACCGGTGCTTCCGACTACGACTCTGATCTTTCCAGCATGAGTCTGTTGCCGTAAAAATTTGAGCAACGCACTCAAACTTGCATAATTATGGGCATAATCAATGTAAACTGTCCCGTGAGCTTTAGAGCTGAGCATTTCCATTCGGCCGGGAACTTTGACCAGTGGTAAAGCCTCTTTAGCGACTACTTTACGAGCCCCAGCTAAAGCCGAAGCGATGATCGCACTAGCTGCATTTCCTTCATTGTAATCACCCGCCAAAGCGATCGCATAAGTACCGTCGATCGCCAAGGCCTGCGCTTTTTTAGTTTTAGCACTCAATTTAAATTCACTTTGTTTAAGATCTTCAAAGTCATTAGCGATCTCAAAATCAACTGGTACATCAAAAACTCAGTTGCGCATCTTTTCGGGCATAAAGATAGATGTTTTCGCTTCCCACACTCGCCTTAGCTGTTTGATAAACATCCAACAAATATGCTGTTTCAGCATTGATCACACAAGTCTTAGAGTTCAAAAGTAATTGTTCTTTACAGAACAGATAGTCTTCAAAAGTCGGATGTTCATTTTTACCGATATGATCGGGGGAAATATTTAAAAAACAGCCCGATATCATATTTCAAGCCATAGACACGGCTCTTCTTATAAGCTTGAGAGGAGACTTCCATGACTAAATGATCCATCCCATTATTGATCGCTTGACGCATATCGTGGAAGAGGTCTAAGGACTCTGGTGTGGTCAAGTCAGATTTAAAACGTTGGTCTGGGTTTGGTCCTAAGATCCGGTCGATCGTGGAAAATAAAGCGGTCCGATCGCCGGTCGCCTGTTCTAAGATCCCGCGGGTAAAGTAAGCCGAGGTCGTTTTGCCCTTCGTCCCCGTATAAGCGATGATGAACAATTCATTTTGGGGATAATTGTAAAAAGCAGCCCCCAACAAGGCCATTGCTTTTTGAATATCGGAAACGATGATCGCGGTCATCCCATCGCCTTCTGGGTAATATTGTTCCGCCACATAACCTGTTGCCCCAGCTTTTTTGGCACTAGCTAAATACTCAGGTCTAAAATTACCCTTGCAGATAAATAGCGTTTGGGCTCTAGCTTTACGGGAATCGTATGTAATTTTGGTAAACATTTCTGCTTTAGGTGCGATCACAAGTGATTGCAACAATTGGTGTTCTTGTAATAATTTTTTTATCTCTGGTACAGCTAGCACGCCTGACTGCATCTCCTCATACTCATTTTTATATCTTAATGATTATCTCACGTTTTCAAAAAAAAATACAATATATATGAAACTCAGTGCGGACAAAATCGGGTGAGGCGTTCGGATAGCCTAGAATAGACAATGATGCGTTTTTGGCATCGTTGGCTATTCGTAGCTATCCGCTAGCCTCAGATTTTGGGAGCACGACATTACTCAGTGCGCAAGACCGCGATCAGCTCCGTAGAAATAACGGTAGCTCACTTATGGGGCGGGCTTTGCCTCATGAGCGAGGTATTGTTATTTCCTAGGAGTTGCGGTCTGGTGCACGACATTACTCAGTGCGGACAAATGCGCTTTGAGCCGTATGAATAAGGGCTACTCGACTTTGAGGCGTTTTTTTGCCTCGAAGGTGAGTTGTCCTTATTCACTAGGCTCTGCATTTGGGAGCACGACATTACTCAGTGCGGACAAAATTCCACCTGAGCGAAGCCACAGCACTACTATTTTAGTTTTATACATCCATCTAAAAAATTCATGCTAGTCTTCCAAGTGTTATTTTATCCTATCTTTAAGGTAAATTAAAGCTAAGTTTGTTGTTTACAAGTATAAAAGAGTATAAAATCAAAGCAGAAGTATAAACGAGTATAAAGGAGGAAATTTTATGAATAATCCATTCAATCCCAGTTTCGGTAAAGTTCCCAATATTTTTTTAGACCGTACCCATGCCGTCACTAAATTATCGAATGAACTTCAAGATCCCAACAGCCCCTATCAGACAACTCTGATCTACGGCGTCCGCGGAGTCGGCAAAACTTCACTTTTAACTGATATCGGTAATAAAATGAGTGCTAAAAAAAATTGGTTAGTGGTAAATCTAGCGACTAATTATAATGTCTTACAAACTTTGATCGATTCTATCTGTCAAAAAAGTTCACCCGAGATCAAAAAGTTACTCGATAAAATCGAAGGCATCAAGTTATCAGCTTTTGGGATCCAATTTGAGTATCGTCTACAAGAGCTTACTGAAACAAATTACCAGATATTACTCGAAAATATTTTGGATAAACTACAAGCTAAAAATATTTCACTGTTGGTCACCATTGATGAAGTCGATCCAACACCCGAGATCAAAAATTTCATCTCGTTATATCAGCTATTGATCCGCGAAAACTACCAGATATCCTTGATCATGACCGGCCTGCCAAATAAACTTTCCGAATTACAAAATGATGATGTTTTGACCTTTTTACTTCGCAGTGCACGGATGCAACTTTCTAGTTTAGATCTACTTTCGATCAAACATAGCTACCAAGATACCTTCGCTAAAAAAGGGATCGCTATTAGTGATGATGTTTTGGTAGCAATGGTCAAAAAAACCAAGGGATATGCCTATTCTTTTCAACTATTGGGATATTTATTGTGGGAAATTGCTGATAAAAAGATAACTTTTGCAACACTAGAACAGATCCAAGGTGAGTATCTTGCAACTTTAAGCAGAAATGTCTACTACAAGGTCTTACAAGAGCTCTCACCCGTTGATCATAGCTTTGTGATCGCTATGGCAAAGGCTCCGACCCCAGTTGTCACGACCGCCTATCTCCAACAAGAACTGGGCAAACCTAAAAACTATCTCTCAATGTATCGCAAGCGCCTTTTAGATGCACAATTGATCAAAAGCCCTGCACGTGGAATGCTTGAATTCACCTTGCCGTATTTCAAAGAATATATCCTTGAAAGTTTAAAATTTTACGCTTAAAAAGAGACTGCAATAGTCTCTTTTTAATTTAATTTTATCTTTGGCAACAAATATAGATAACATCCAAAGCCAAGGCTAGCAAGCCCGACCCAAAAGCAGGCTAGATGATAAGGCGAAAAAGTCGAAGCGAGCATAACACCTAACGCCCCTAACAAAGCAGTCCCACGATAGATAAAGCCGTTTAATGCCATATACGTTCCACGTAATTCTTGTGTTGATAACTCTGCTAACATCGTCTTACCCAACGGAATGATGAAAACTTCACCGATCGAAGCTACAAATACAGCTGATACTAAAGTATAGAAATTATTAGAACTAATGATAAAGAAGAAAGCTGGAATATACATCACTAAGCCCAAGAGAAATGAGCGCTTCTCACCTAACATTTTAGTCAAACTAGGCACGACCAAGGTCATCAAAACTACGATCAGGGTATTTTCCGTACGGATCAAGCCTGCCATTTGGATCCCGGTAATTTCATGACCTAAGAATACCGCTTGAAATGACTTAGCTAAACGCACACTAACGTAATTTATCACCTGTGCATCCAGTGACATGACTAACAGTTGGGCCACACAATAGATCACAAACTGCCTGTTTTGTAAAACTTTGCCATACATTAAAAGCAACTGCTTTACGTTATTTTTTCCTGTTAAGCTGGGCGCATCATCAGTCAAATAACGTGCCATGATGTAAAGTACCACAAGGGATGATAAGGATAGCAGCGTAAATAATTCAAAGCGATATTCATTAAAAAACATCCCGCCGATCATCGAGCCAAACATGATCGACAAATTCATCGCCCAATAATCGACTGCATAGATGAATGAACGATTTTTTGGCGTACTATCATCAATGATCATCGCTTCGGCTGCTGGATTTAAAAGGGCTATTGCAGTATTTTGCAGTAACATCATCATAAATGTCACACTAGGAATGATAAATATTGGTGAATTGAAGAGTGCCATAACAGCTAAAGCGCTTGTTTGGCAGAGCTGAGCCCAAATGATGATTTTTTTCTTACCAAATATATCGGCTAAATAGCCACTCAAAAATCCCATTACGATCGCCGCACTGGTGATGATAAGTAACATTGTCCCCGCTGTTTGGTCTGAAAAATATAGCGTTAAATAGATCGACATGAAAGGATAGACCATATTGCCAAAAAAACGAGATAGAAACGATGTCAGTAAGCGCACACGAACATTGATGTTCAAGCTTCGTAACTGTGATAACATACATTTCCCCCCTTATTTCAGCTGGATCTTGACTGCATTTTTAGCAGCTAAAGCCCGATAATAGGCCTCTTCACTTGTTTTTCCAATGGCATAGACCCGCAAGACTTCTCCAGAATAATCATGAGCTAAAGTAAGTTTATCGCTGATCACTTTTAGAACTTCAATTTTCACGACACCAGGATATTTTTTCGCTAGATTAAGCTCAAGTCCAGCTAAAATCCCTTCTTCAGTCGCAAAAACGGATACCACTGCCATTCCATGCCCGGCTTGCAAATTAAATTTTGTAGCTCTTTTGCCAGTTAAATATTCCTGACAAATGCTTTGATAGATATTTTCTTGAAGACAATAAAGCAACATATTACCGATCGGACCACCAGCTAGACGGGGATTGATCTCAACTAAAACTGGTCCCTTAGCCGTCAATATGTATTCGATATGCACTGGTCCATGTTGGTAGCCTAGCTTTTCTAGGATCTGTTTTGATGTCTGAAAGACCTCGTCTTTATTTGGACCAATATCCATTGGAAACGAATATCCTTCTTCTACAAAATAAGGGAAGTCACTCAAGACCCGACTTGTGAGCCCAAGATCTAGCACTTTTCCCTCACTTACAAACACTTCATTGCTGATGAGTGGGCCCAAAAGAAATTCTTCTATCAAAATTTCACTATGCTGTGGCTTTAAACATGCATGGCACTGCTTGAGCTCAGCAAAATCATGTGCGATCAGTACGCCCATACTCCCAGTTCCACTATTGGGTTTAACTATATATGGATAGTTCTTATATGTATCAGTTAATTTTGCAGGTAATAGATAGTGTTCTGGCGTTTTGACACCCATTTTTTGGAGCCGATCACGTGAAGCTTGCTTATTGCGACATAAAGCGATCAGTTCAGGATCGTTAGCTACACAACCAAAGTTACATGCAACACGGCAAGCTATTTCAACAAAACCATCTGATAAAGAAAAGATCGCACTTGGTTTTAAACCTAGATCTTTAATTTTAGTATATACAGTTTTTTCATTAGTTGTATCAACCTCAACTACAGTAACATTATCGGGAATTTGCTTATTTCTCACTTCAAGATATTTCCCAGGTTTTTTAGTAAATAGATAAAAAAGTTGTCCCATATTTTGGTAAAAAAATGTTAAACCCCGTTCCAGTTGTTAAAGTTTCGATCACAATTGTCACTGTATTCATATTGTTCCTCCTAGTTGAAAATTATATGCTTTCACACCATATGACCTTTGAATCATTTTCTCACAATAACTACTCAGTTCCTTATTCCAAGTCTCATCATCAAATATCAGTCCTATCAAAGGTCCGGAATGTGATATTTGTATCCCACTAGCTCCAATATCTTTGCTGATTTCCAAAAGCTCTTTAAAATTTTTCTTGGGATAATATTTTTGATTTATCTCAGCGCTTATTGTAGCAGCTCTACCTAATAACTCTACAGACTGGTCTGAAAAAACCCTTTGTTAATAAGTTATTTATTAGTTTTTAAAAATACGCCTTTCCTCACTTGAATATTTGGGTCTGATTAGTTTCTCTGTTAAAACGCTTTGAGTCACATCAGAATCAAATCCTACAATATGCATTTTAGGGAAACTTTTGCTATTAGATTTGTAAAACTTCATGCTTTGTATGATCAAATAACATCGCCATATTAGGCAATATAGTTGAGTCACTTGCTCCCTCTACTCGAGCACATAACTTAAAAATTTCCTGATAGGTTAAATGTTTACCAAAGCTTGCGAAACAGCTTGAATAGTTGCACAGATGTCAGCTGTTGAGGATCCATAGCCTTTTCCCACTGGAATTTCAGTATCAAAATTTAATTCTCCATTACCACACGATATTTCAAAATAGTCATACACAACTTCTATTGCCTTTCTTGATAAAATTTTGTTTTTACTTACAACTAAACCACCTTCCATTTTTCCCTATACATTGCTTTAGTGCATTTTTTATAATACGGTATCGTTACTAGCCCGGTCCGATAATTTCCCGTACTATCCTCAAATACCCCTTGTACTAATTCTCCATGATGTGCTATAACCATAGAAGTTCCGATTCTCATCATAACTATCGCCCCATTAAAAAGGCCCTTAAAAATCTTATTCAATCTCTAAAATATCTTTTACCTCTAAAATACACTTCTGTAACTCTTCAAAATTATCAGCTCCAACTATCACATAACCTATTCGTTCATAGCTACTTTTTAACTCTCTAACTGGATAATATTTACTATCTAAATCAGTTTTATAAAAGCCCTTAATTTTTTTTAAATTAGTCAACTGCTCTAATGTATACGTATTTTCCCATTTTTTTAGGTATGACAATACTGATGCTGCTATTTTAAAATTTTACCGGAAATTTATCTGCAGTTTTTTGTGCTATTTCGGCAAAAATAGCATTTTGTTGAGAAATTCCCTTAGTTAATAGCAATAACTCCCATATCCTATCTCCTCCATAACGTGTATGAGTTTCAATAATGTAAACTTCATCCCTAAATATCTTTAAATTCTGTATGTGTGGCACCCATGTAAATACCTAAACTTTCAAAAAACATTTTTACATATAATTCAATCTTTTTATAATATTTTTCGGGTAAATTATATGGCTGTATATGAGCAGTTTCAATAAAGTGCGGATCCCCTGTTGTATATTTTTTAGTTATCGCTAATAATTTATGTTTTCCATTTACAAATACGCCTTCCGCACTATATTCAGATCCACCAACAAATTCTTCAACTAATAAATCCCCTGTCCCATCACCTATCCAACTCCACGCACTATCTATGTCCTCTTTACCTGAAATTTTAACTATTCCCTCACTCCCTGTACCAGATAAAGGCTTTAAAATAGTTTCTCCTACTTCACAGTCGTCATAAAACATTTTAATTTCTGACTTTCAAAAAATTCATTGTTGGTATTCCTAATTCTTTAAATTTCAAGCGCATTTTATATTTATTCCTAACATAGCCAGTAGATATCTTACTAATGCCCTCAATTTTCAAATCATCTTTCAATTTCGAACATAAATCAATACAATTTTCTGTCATCGTAAGTATGACATCAAACTCTCGTCTACTATGCTCTAATTCCACCTGTTCAAGAATTTCCCCATAACTCATCTCTTCATCTATTAAAATTATTTTTGTTGCCCTACTAATTTGGTACCCAGTAATTTTTTCCTTATATTGGACTAGCGTGATATTGAGCTTGATCGTACCTAAATATTCAAAATTGTATCTGTTCCCCCTACAACAATAACTTCCTTCATATTACTTTCACTCCTTTCGCAAAAGCCAATCTTTCCAATCAATAATTGTCCATTTCCCAATTCTTCATTTGGGTCTTTGATCCACGTCAATACATCACTTTTCTCTGAAAATGTTACATCATTTTCTTTGATCCAATTATTATCATATACGGTATCAATATATCTGTACCCTTCATCCGGGAAATTACATACTATTTTCTTTGCAGAATGGATACCGTAAAAATATTTCCCAACTAAATATGTCGCTCCACTTGTTGGCCCCATGAATAAAGATTTCTCACTATATAATCTTTTAGTATATTCGAATGCAAGCTCGGCAGGAACCCAAGAAATATAATCAAATAAACTAACATCTAAATTTTCTGGATGTATACTATTTCCTAATCCTCGCAATTTTCTTTCACCATTTTTTGACCAAACAGTACACTATTTGGAGTATCGACATCTACAACCTTTAAATCTGGAAATAACTTTTTCAAATATTTTGCAGTTCCGACCATAGAACCACCAGATCCAACAGGTCCTATTAAGTAATCTATCTTTCCAAATTTTCAACCAAATATCCTGCATATTTACAATAGGCTTCTCGGTTCATTAAATTATCATATTGTTGTGGCCAAAAATAATTACCAGAACTTAAAATTTCATACAACTTTTCTAGCCTTAGTTTCTGGTAACCTCCTTCTCATCAACATTTTCACTATCGACAATAACCACCTTTGTTCCTAATCTTTCCAGGCGCATCTTTAATTTACGATCTATTGCTGGATCAGATACAATAGTCAATTCAAACCCTTCAACATTTGAAATCATCGCCAGTGCTAATGCAAATGTTCCAGATGAAGTTTCTACGATCTTATCCCCCTTCTTCAATTGCCTTTTCTTCATTGCTTGCTCAAGTATGAATCTAGCTGGTAATAATTTCATCAGCTCAAAACTTGCCCCGTAAAAGTTATTATGTAACTTATCTAACTTAGGCATTTCCCTATTTTCAAAAGCAACCATAATATCGCCTCCTTACAAGATCAAATTTATAAGGATTATACATCTAATCAAAATGTAAGTCAATTTTCCTATAAATTAAATAAAATTAAAAAATAATGTACAAAAAACATTAAAGATAAAGTGGTTAAATATACTTAAAAATCAAAACAAAAGAACATTTAAATAAAAACAGGAGGCTGTACCATAAGTAAAAAGACATCTTCAAATTCAGTTGGAATTTTGAAAATGTCTTTATTTGTCTATGGAAATACCAATTTTAAATCTTACAGTACAAGTAACAACTAAACAACAAATAGCAATTCTTTAGCGGTAGCCTTTATTAATATGTATAATATTAAAAACTACTTAATGTCACAGCCTCCTATTCTAACAAATTTATTTAAATTTCTTCACTCCGGGCGCCCTTTTGATCGACCGCTAATTGGGCAAATTCACCAGTCAAACCGTGTTTTCTGGCTTCCTTGATAAACAGCTCGATCTTTTCGGGGGCAAGCAACGTCATTACGGTGGGACCAGCCCCACTCAAATACGTACCCTTAGCTCCTATTTTATGGCCTAATTCACGTAACACTTTTAAATGTGGGACTAATTTTTCACGGTATGGCTCATGATAGCTGTCTTGTTCGATCAATTCAGCCACTAGCTCTAGATCGTTAGTCAATAAGGCTGCGACCAAGGCATTGCCCACACTTCCCGCTCGTACTGCCGTCGCATATTCCAATTGTTTGGGTAAGACGCTTCGACTGACCTTAGTCTCCAATTCAAAATCAGGAATATACGCTAACAGTCCGATCTCAGGAAATGAAGCTTTGATCGTTTTTGGATGCGCATTTACCATCAATGAGAGCGTCAGACCCCCAAATAATGCTGGTGCTACGTTGTCAGGATGCCCTTCGATCTTAGTAGCTACCTCAAGTAATTCTTGGTCTGAAAACTTTTTGGTAGATAAAACTTGAGCTAACTTCAACCCAGCCACGATCGCTGCTGAACTACTGCCAAGTCCGCGCGCCAAGGGGATCTTAGAGCTCATTTTTAGCCTGTGCGGAGTGAGAGCCTGATCCAAGGTCAAAGCTGATGTGATGACCAAATTTGTTTCATCATGCGAAACTTCTGGGCCAAGATCATGTTCGATCTGCCAGTTAGCCGTTTTTTCCAACACCTCTAATGTCAAATAACGATCAACGGCTAGCCCTAAGGAATCAAAACCAGGACCCAAGTTAGCACTGCTAGCGGTACAATGATCTTTTTCATACACTAGCCCTCCAATACTTTATATGCAGCCAGTAACTGCATCTCTGGCATTTCTTTTAGTTTGGCTTTGATCGCATTTAGCTGGGCCTCACTCATCGCATGGGTCACAAGTAAGATCCGCGCGGTGCCTTTGCTTTCCCGGTCTGTTTGATCACATTGAAGCTAGCCTTTTGTTTGGCCATGATCTCAGTTAACTTCAGCATTTGCCCCGGTTTGTCTGGGAGCAACAAGGAAAGATAGTAGGGATAGATCACGTCACTTGCTGGGGCTAAAGCGACGTTTTTGACATAATCGTTAAAGCGACTACCCGTAGTCTCTAAGACGATATCTTTGGTGACTGCAATGATGTCGCTCAAAACACTGTTAGCAGTCGGCAATTCCCCCGCACCTGGGCCATAAAACATCGTCTCACCGACAGCTTTACCGGTCACTAAAACAGCATTATTTTCATTTTGGATCGCTGCCAACGGACGTGAACTAGGAACAAGCACCGGTCCAACTGAAACATCTAATTTATCATCGATGAGCTTAGCGATCCCTAGCAATTTGATCGTATAGCCTAACTGAGCCGCTTCATTGATATCGGCAAGTTGCACGCCATCGATCCCCTCGAGTTTCACATCATTAACAGTGATATCTTTTCCAAAGGCAAACTGCGTCAAAATGATCATCTTATAAGCAGCATCCTTACCTTTGACATCATTAGTTGGGTCAGCTTCTGCAAAACCTTTTTCCTGCGCAAGTTTTAAAGCTTGGCATATGAGAGTCCATTTTGCGTCATCTGAGTCAAAATAAAATTCGTCGTCCCATTGACGATCCCTAAGACCGACTCCACTTGATCGGCGGCAAACGAATTGACGATCGTACGCAAGATCGGATCCCCCCAGCAACACTAGCTTCATAAAAGAGGTCACAGTGATTTTGTTTGGCAAGCTCGGATAGCTCAGGTCCATGTTGAGCGATCAGATCTTTGTTAGCCGTCACCACATGTTTTTTGGCATTGAGCAGTTGCTTGATGTAGCCACGCGCAGTCTCGACTGTCCCCATCACTTCAACGACGATCTTGATATCATCATCGGTCACTAACTTGGTAAAATCATCAGTCAATTCGATCCCCGTCAGATCCACATTACGCTTAGCGGTCACATCACGTACGACCACCGTTTTGACATTTAACTTGCAACCCGTGATGTCCGTGATCTTTTGTGCATTATCCTGTAAGATCTTCACGACCCCGCTTCCAACCGTTCCTAAGCCCAAGATCCCAATATCGATCGTCTTCATGCGCGCATTCCTCCGTGTCTAAAAAAGTTATATTTCCTTAATATTAACACATTCAAATTCCACTCAAAAGATTTTAAACACCTAATTTAATTTAACTAATAATTTTTACTTGTTATTTTAACCTTACTTTGGTAGTATGAACTCAAATTTATTCGAAAGGAATGTGAACTTATGGCAATTTCATACCGTAGCACGCGTGACCAACATGCCACCCCTTTTTTGGCCTCACAAGCTGTCTTACAAGGGCTGAGTCCCGATGGCGGTCTCTTTGTCCCAGATCATTTACCCCAACTTAACTTGGAATTAATGGATCTACCAAAATTAACTTATCAAGAATTGGCTTTTAAAATTTTACAACCATTCTTTAGTGATTATACTGCTACCGAATTACAGGACTGTATTGCCAAAGCTTACGGGGATAACTTTACCTCACCCCAGATCACACCTGTCAAATTTACTGCTGATCTTGCCTATTTGGAATTATTCCATGGTCCAACGATCGCGTTTAAAGATCTCGCATTGCAATTATTGCCACATTTACTGCAATTAGCGGCTAAAAAAAATCAAACTGCTCTAAAGACAGTGATCTTGACTGCAACTTCGGGTGACACTGGTAAAGCTGCTATGGCAGGATTTGCTGATGTTAAAGATACTCAGATCATTGTTTTTTATCCTAAAGACGGGGTCAGTGAAGTCCAAGAAAAGCAAATGCGCTCCCAGACTGGCGCTAACACCCATGTGGTGGCGATCACAGGAAACTTCGATGATGCTCAAACCAAGGTCAAAGAGATCTTCGATGATCCTGATATGGCACTTGCACTACAACAAAAGGGCTATCGCTTCTCTTCTGCTAATTCCATCAATATCGGGCGTCTATTCCCGCAAATGGTCTATTACTTCTACGCTTATGGCCAAATGCTCAAAGCTGGTAAGATCTCTGCCGGACAAGCAGTCAACTTCAGTGTTCCAACGGGAAATTTTGGCGACATTTTAGCTGGGTGGTACGCTAAAAAACTCGGGTTACCGATCAAAAAATTGCTCTGTGCTTCAAATGAAAACAATGTCCTAACTGAATTTTTTGCGAGCGGGATCTATGACCGCAAACGTCCATTCCACGTGACGACTTCGCCTTCGATGGATATTTTAGTTTCCAGCAACTTAGAGCGTCTATTGTTCTATACGCTAGATCAAGATGCAACTAAAACTGCACAATTGATGGATCAGCTCAGTACCAGAGGCGTTTATATGCTTGATGCTGAATTGGTCACCAAATTACAAACTGAATTCTTTGCTGATTTTGCCACGATCGACCAGACAGCAACTGAGATCAAACGTGTTTTTGAAAAAGAAGGTTATCCGCTCGATCCACATACTGCAGTCGGTTCATTTGTCGCACGTCAATACCAGTTAAAAACAGGCGACCTCACCCCGATGATCGTCGTTTCTACTGCTAGCCCGTATAAATTCCCTGAGGCTGTCTTAGATGCTTTAGGTAAGCGCCAAGATACCACTGGAACAGCGGCCTTAAAACAGTTACATCAAGTGATCGCACAGCCTTATCCACAAACGATCGTAGAACTCTTTACCGCACCACTCTTACACGATCTGACTTGTGATCCTAAAGATATGAAAAAACTAGTGCTCCAACTCGTTAAGTAAAATTAGATAAGATATAGAGGTTTTTTGTTATGAAAGTTGTTAAATTTGGTGGAAGTTCTTTAGCAAATGGTGAACAGTTCAAAAAAGTTATCGCCATCGTGACTGCTCAACCAGAGCGTCAAGCCGTGATCACCTCGGCCCCAGGCAAACGTTTTAGCGATGACATCAAAGTGACTGACCTATTGATCACTTATGCTGAACAATTTTTAAATTATCTAGACACTAAAAAAATCCAAGAAAAGATCTTTGACCGCTACCAAGAGATCGCCCAAACATTTGAGTTACCAACCGAACAACTCGCTTGGCTCAAAAAAGAATTACAACAGCTCCAAGAAAGGACTTATCCCAGTGCCGAATACCTCTTAGCAGCTTTTAAAGCACATGGGGAATATTTCAATGCTCGCCTCTTGACCTTGATCTTGAATCATCTGAAGATCAAAGCGCGTTTCATCGATCCGCGCGAAGTTGGCTTATTAGTCAGCTCTGATCCTAACGACGCCACGGTCTTGCCCGTGACTTATGAAAACTTAGCTCGGCTAGACTATACGGATGAGAAATTGATATTTCCCGGGTTTTTTGGAGTAACAAAAGAAGGGGAGATCGCTACTTTCTCACGGGGCGGATCAGATATCACTGGTGCGATCGTTGCTCGCGGGTTAAACGCTGAGCTCTACGAAAACTTTACCGATGTAGATGCGATCTACGCTACTGATCCTAGATTAGTCCAAGATCCATACGCGGTCACCAAAATGACTTACCGTGAGATGCGCGAACTTTCATATGCTGGTTTTTCAGTCTTTCACGATGAAGCGATCGTCCCTGCGATCGAAGGCCGGGTCAAGATCAACGTTAAAAATACTAACCATCCTGAGCGTCCGGGTACAATGATCATTCCGTATCAAGAATTTACGCCGATCACCCCGATCACTGGTATCTCAAGTGCTAAACATTTTTCTGCTCTGTACTTGCACAAATTCTTGTTGAATAAAGAGACTGGCTTTACGCTAAAGATTTTAAATATCCTCTACAAATACGGAATATCCTATGAACACATGCCTTCTGGGATCGATGATCTGACCATCATCTTTGATAACAGTCAGTTGACTGAAGCTAAAAGAAAAGCCGTCTCGCGTGACATCCGTGCTGTGATCCAACCTGATGAATTACGCTGGATCGATGACTATGCCTTGATCATGGTCGTTGGCGAAGGGATGATCAATCGTATCGGGATCATGAAAGATGTGATCTTAGCTATTTCCGATCACAATATCAACATCCATATGATCAACCAAGGTTCATCTGAAGTCTCGATCATGCTTGGGACTAAGAGCGCGGATGCTGATAAAGCTGTCAAATACATTTACGAAGCTTTTTTTGAACAAAAGTAGTCGTCCCGCTAAAGCAACATAAGCCCTACCATGATGGGTGATCATGGTAGGGCTTATTATTTATACTTTTACACACAATATAGCTTAAGACCTGGGTGGGATCTTAAGCTATATAGCGTATCAGATTGCAACTCATATGCTAAGTCTTAAACCTAAATATTGTAAACTACTCAACAAATGTCTCAGCCAAGTGCTCATTTATCTGCTTTTTCTTCAAAAAAGATACAGGTGTATCATTTTTGAGACATTCACTGCTCTGCACTGTATTTTGATTTCCTAGACATATAAAATACCCTCCAAGTATAAGATGAATTTTCTATTTCATCTGTATACTTAGAGGGCATTATAACCATTCAACTAAGAGAAAGGGTTATTTAGTGATTTTGACCTTGCTTACCGTATCAGCTGTCGTGTCTTCTGGGAAGTACACTTGATACCATAAGATAAAGGTATAGATGGTAAAGATCTTTTGCATGGAAGACTTACCGTTGATATGTTCTTGTAAGATCTCAAGTAAAGCTTCTGGTTCGAAGAATTTCTTAGCTACATCTGAAGTAAATGCTTCTTCGATCCGTTTTCTGAACTTGTCTTCTTTGATCCAGCTAGCAATTGGAGATGGGAAGCCAAGTTTTTCCTTATTTGCCACATCTTTTGGTAATTCAGCGGCAGCTGCCGTCCGCAAGGAGACCTTGGTTTCATCGCCACGGATACGCGTTTTGATCGGCATTGTAGCCGCAAAGGCCGCCACTTCTTTATCAACTAATGGTGTCCGGACTTCAAGTGAGTTACACATACTCATCCGGTCAGCTTTGTGCAAGATATCAAATGGTAACCAAGTGTTGATATCAAAGTATTGCATTTGCGTCATTTCATCTTTATCTTTAACGTCATCAAAAATATGCTTGGTATAAGCACCAGAATCAACGTTTAAAGCCTTGTTCTTCAAGATCTTATCTCGATCATGATAGTTAAAGACATAGTTTACCCGGTAGTAGCGTTCACTCAATGGTTGTGCCCCACGGACCAAGAAACGTTGTCCATGGAAACGTGGTAAGTTGATCACCATCTTAGAAAGGGCACTCCGCAAACCTGCTGGAACATATTTTTGATATTTTTCAAATGGACGAGCTTCTAAGTAAGTGTTGTAGCCACCGAAGAATTCGTCAGCCCCTTCACCAGAAAGCGCAACTTTAACTTGTTTTCTAGTCCCTTTGGAAAGGTAGTAAAGTTGCATTGCTGATGGGTTAGAGAGCGGTTCATCCATGTAGTACATGATCGTTGGTAAGATGTCAAAATAATCATCGCCATCCATCGTGATCCGAGTATTTTCTTGACCAATCTTTTTAGCAAAGCGAGAAGACCAATCTAATTCACTATATTTGGAATTGTTGAAACCAAGTGAAAATGACTTGATCGGTTTTAACTTAGCAGCTTCGTTCAAAACATAACTTGAATCGACACCACTGGATAAGAAACTACCAACTTCAACATCTGCGACCATGTGAGCTTTGACCGAATTGTCGACTAAGCCTTGGATCTTCTTAGCATCGCCTTCGATCGTTTGATTTTCATCAATGTGATCGTAGTTGAATTTGTAGTATTGATGGATCTCAGTCTTGCCATCTTTGTGGATAAAGTAATGACCTGGCAAAAGCTTATAGACATTTTTGAACATTGTTTCCTTAGAAGGAATAAATTCAAAACTCAAATGAATTGGTAAAAGCTTTTCATTGAATTCCTTCACAAATTTTGGATGATCTAAGAAAGCTTTGATCTCAGATGCCCATAAGAAACTTTGGCCATCATCATAGTAATACATTGGCTTGATACCAAAGTGGTCACGCGCACCAAAGACTTCCTTAGTCTTGCGGTCATAGATCACAAAAGCATACATCCCGCGTAATTTATCTAATAATTTTGGCCCCCAAGCATCATAGCCATGGATCAAAACTTCTGAGTCAACATCGGTTCTAAATTTATAACCTAAAGCTTTCAACTCTTCACGAATTTCGTGATAGTTGTAAATTTCACCATTGAAGGTCAAGACTTTAGTTTCATCACTGTTATACATTGGTTGCTTTCCGTGAGCCAAGTCGATGATCGAAAGGCGACGGAACCCCATTGCAGCCCCTTCGTCTGCAAAATAAGCTTCATCGTCTGGACCACGGTGACGGATACGATCCGCCATTTTTTCAATTGTGTTATCTGGAATATCAGTTTGGTTTACATACCCAACAAAACCACACATAATGTTTGTTCTCCTTTTACTCTGTTTACTGCCTTAGATTACCCTTTATTACGCCAATTGTCAAAATTTACTGTGGTTCTGGCATATAGGCAATATTGGCAAACTTGTTATATGATTTGATAAATAAGAGCTTGACCGTCCCACGCGCACCAGCACGGTTCTTTTCAATGATCAGTTCAACTTCACCGACATCTTGATTTTCCGGCTGGCCATTGTTGTCTGTGTCATCGTCATCCCCGTCAGCACGTTCATAGTAGTCATCTCGGTAAAGGAACGCTACGATATCAGCATCTTGCTCGATCGATCCAGATTCACGGATATCAGACAACACCGGCCGTTTATCTTGGCGCTGTTCGACCCCACGTGAGAGCTGAGATAAGGCAATGATCGGGACTGAGAGCTCTTTTGATAATTTCTTTAATTGACGCGAGATCTCAGAAACTTCTTGTTGGCGACTTTCTTTGTTAGAACCTTCGATCAACTGTAGATAATCGATCACGATCAGACCTAGATCACCTTTTTCCTTAGCTAACCGCCGACTCTTGGCACGGATCTCGGACATCTTGATCCCTGGTGTATCATCGATATAAATACTTGTTTTTGAAAGAGCTCCGACGGCCACGATCAGATTAGCCCATTCTTGCTCATCTAATTGCCCTGTGCGCAAGTGATTAGCACTGATCGATCCTTCCGCACATAACATCCGGTTGACTAGTGATTCGGCACTCATTTCTAAAGAGAACAAGGCGATCGTCTTATCAGTCGAAGTCCCGATATTTTGCGCGATATTCAAGGCAAAGGCCGTCTTCCCCACGGCCGGGCGGGCAGCTAAGATGATCAAATTATCCGGCTGTAGCCCAGCTGTCATGTGGTCAAAATCTTTGTAGCCAGTCGCAAGCCCTGTGATATCTTCATCTTGTTGCGACAATTTATCGATCTCATCTAAAGAATCGGTCAAAACTTTACTGATCTCTTTAAAGCCACTTTGGGTGCGATTTTCCGCCACTTCCATGATCTGACGTTCTGCTGATTCTAAGAGATCAGAAACAGGTTCATCTTGTTCTTTGGCTTGGGTGATGATATTGGTTGCCGCTGCGATCACCCGGCGTAAGACAGCTTTTTCTGCCACCAATTTGGCATAATACCCCACATTGGCTGCTGTCGGCACGGATGAAGCCAATTCAGCAATGTAGGCGACCCCACCGACATCATCGAGTTGGTTGTTCATCTCAAGGCGGTTATTGACCGTTAAAACATCAATTGCTTCTCCATCATCGTTTAGATCGATCATTGCTTGGAACAACAATTGATGGGCACGCCGGTAAAAATCTTTAGCTTCCACAAATTCCATTGCATCCGCTAAAGCATCAGGGCTCAAAAAGACAGCCCTAAAAACAGCCTGTTCCGCTTCAATATTTTGCGGGGGCAAACTGTCATTTAAAAGTTCATTATCCAACCAGCTTCATCCTTTCTGTATTTTAAGTGTACAACTTGAAATTATAACACAAAAAATAGGCTGGTCGAATCTATTGTTACCTATATATCACTGACCTAAAAAAATATTGCCTTGTTTTATATCACAATTAGTTCTACACTATAGTAAAAGTTAAAGGGGGAAGTTTCTTTGTTTATCACTCGACTTACCAAGCGTGACTGGTATCGGATCTACAAATATCTTTGGAAGGCACAGTTATTGCCTCAAAAAATACGCATATGTGTAAAAACTGTTGCCATTTTGCGAATTTTATTAGCAGTATGGGTCCTTTTTCCTATAGTCCTTCGTGTTTTATTTTTATTGCTACTTCGTGCTCCACTAACTTATTATCTTTCTTATTACGAAATTTTCTTGATAATAACTGTGAGCTCACTTTTGATATTCTACTACCCCTTGCTCTTTTGGGCAGAATCACGAAAATTTTCTCCAAAAGTGTTTATCACTTTGAAGCAAGGAACTCCACTTGCTAAACTAAAGAAAATACGCAAACGATATCCGACAGCTTATATCACTCCCAATCAAGGAATGTTTGAGCCACCTTTTAATAGTAAGTGGACCATTCTCAACTTTGAAGACTGCTACTTATTAGTGGCAAAAGGCAAACTGCCCTATGAGCCTAAACGCTATTTTATATCATTTGCCATCATCAGATATAAAGACATAAAACATACAATAACTTTTTCTAAGCAACTTGAGCCTGTCTGCGAACGGATAGTAAATTATTCTGACGTCAAATTACTTCATGAAGAATAGTTAGTTAATTAAATCATAAAGGAGAAAACGATATGTTTGTCACTCAACTTACCAAACACGATTGGTATCGCATTTATAAATATCTTTGGAAAGCGCAAATATCACCTAACAGATTTCGTATATTTGCAAAATTTGGCATGGTCCTCTTAGTTTGTTAGCTATATATCTCTTAGCACCTACAATTCTGCGTGTTTTACTCTTATTACTATTTCATATCCCGTTCACTGTTTCTATCTCTTATTCAGGAGCTTTTTTTATCGCAATCATAGTTTTTCTGCTAACATTTTACCATCCTCTACTTTTTTGGAAAGAACTGAGGATTTTTTTCTCCGAAAATATTTATCACTTTGACAAAAAGCACTGATCATTTTAAATTAAAGAAGATACGCAAACAGTATCCTACAGCTTATATCACGACAGGCCTATTTTCTCCGTCTTCCGATAGTGATCTGATAGCTATTAGCTTCAAGGATTGTTATTTACTAGTAAAAAAAGGAAAATTACCATATGATCCTAAACGCTATTTTATCCTACCTAGTGTTATCCGATACAGAGATATTAGTAACAAAACCGCTTTCTATAAACAACTTGATCCTATATGTAAGAAAAAAATCAATTACTCTAAAATTACATTACTTCACGAAAAGTAAATTCCATAATACTACTACTCATGAATACTATCCAAGTACTTCTATACGACAATGCACTTATATCAGAATATAGAACAATAACATCACTATTTTCCATATAAACTATACTCAACATTCCCTTCTTTACATATCGCCAATAATACATTATTGGGATCCCCAGCTCTGAAATAAACTTTTTTACCACTAACTTGGCTAATATTTTTTTGAAATCGGTATAAATACATTGCGGATATATCCGTTACTATCGTTATTTCGTAAATTTTCTAATAAAGAACTATTACTAAGAGTTACTTGATAACCGTCATTAAAGCCACTTACATCAACTTCTAGTCCTTGTCTAGCATAAAATTCTTTTACTTCACGCTTTTCCTGCTCATCTTCTGATCTACTTTTAAAAATTTTTCCACTTTTTGAACCATTTGTTACCTGAACAGTATTGTTTTTAGAACATCCATTAGTGACAGTAAGCATAGCAAACACTATTAATAAAGATATACTAGATTTTTTCATATCGATCCAACTCCGACATCATATCATTTGCCATTTTGCCAGTATCTACGCCTTATCAAAGCGATTCTATCACCTCTGATCAACCTGTTCAAATCAATAACTATATGTATTGTAATTGATCATTAGTAAACTATTTCTAGACAAAAACAACGTATCTGTCTAGCACGAGCACTTTTATCAAAAACCTGAGGTACTTATTTTAGATGAGTCAACTAGTAATCTCGACCAAAGAGCTGAAGTAAGTATCATGACTGAATTATTTAAAGAAAATAGAACACTCCTAGTTATCGCACACAGACTTCAAGTATCTGAAATAGCAGATAGGGTCATTGTTTTTAAAAAATGGGATTATATCGGAAACAGGTACTTTTACCAACTTAAATCATCCAGGCACATATTTTTTTGATCTTCTAAATGCACAATTTGAAACGAAAAATACTAAAAAACGAACGAAAAAATAATAATAACTTTTTTTCTAGAAAACATTGTATTATTCACTTGTAGTTAGGAATGCCTATCTATTAGGCGTTCCAGATAGACTACACTATATTTACTTTGGAGGAAATAATATGAAGTATGTAGATTTAACTGAGCACGACATGTTGCAAACCGTTGGCGGAAAGAATTGAGTTCGGTGCTACGCTGGTACCTTTGGCTCTGCATTTGTAGGTGCTGCTGGTGGACCACTTGGTTACTTAGGCGGTGCCATGGTGGGATACGCCTCTTTCTGCTAACAAATAAGTCTCATCGGTTCACCCTCGATGAGGCTTATTTGTTACAAAAAATCGTCTTAAATATTTAAGGAAGGAATTTATACTTATGAATTGTCAAATTAAGTTAGAAAAAAGCTAATTGCTCATTTGTAATGTACTTCATGAATACTTCTAGTGGAGTTTTGTAGTTTAAACTTTTACGTAGAATATTATTTCTATAGCTACATATCTGGTGAACATGATCAGTGGAAAGAATACTAAGATCATTATTCTTTCCTAGTCCATCTTTTCGAAGTAGCCCATTCGTATGTTCATTTAGTGCACGTTATGAAAGTTTACCACAAACTGGTGCATCAACTAGTCACATCAGCTTCTGGCTTGGAGTATCGTTTATAGTTTTCGTTTTATTTATATTACAGGGAGGAAATAAAAGTGAAACAGCTAAATACGAATATTAAATTAAGTGGGATGTTTTTTATCTTTACCATCATGCTGTTCGTAAGAATGATGTCATGGAACCTTAGTGGCTGGCGCCTGTACTTTATTCCTGTTGCTTTTGTTATCTGCTGTGCTGGTATGATCTATAATCTTATAAAAGTAATCAGGAAAAAATAAGGTGGGAATTTAAATTGAAAAATATAATTGATGTTATTGATATTTCTGTGAAATATGGATCACAACTTGTCCTGACAGATTTAAATTTCCACGTAAGTAGGGGAGAAATTTTTGGGTTTATTGGTCCATCAGGTTCTGGCAAAACAACTATAATAAATACACTTTTGGGAATTATCAAACCTTACAAGGGTAGTAGTAAGATTTTTGAGAAAGATTCTCAAACGCTTAAAAGCTCTGATTTAACCCAACTTGGTATTATGAGTGATGCAATAGGATATTACGAGCGGTTGTCAATATTTGAAAATCTTCAGATATATGCGCATATCTTTGGAATTTCAGAAAAAAAAGTCGATGATTTATTGAGTAAAGTAGGCTTAATTAAGCAAAAAAACATGAAAACAGGCAATATCTCAGTAGGGATGCTTCAACGAATGTTGTTTGTCAGAGCTCTGATAAATTCACCGAAATTATTGTTTTTGGATGAACCTACTTCGGGTTTGGATCCAACGATAGCTAGAAATATTCGTAATGAAATTAAAAACTTACAGAAAAAAGGGACCACCATATTCCTAACATCCCATAATATGCATGAGGTGACTCTTTTATGCGATAAAATAGCCCTACTAAACAATGGGCAAATAATTGAACAAGGCTCACCCAAGGATATCATTAACAAATATATTCATGAAAAGGAGGTTTTGATTTCCTTCAATAATGAGCATCAAAAAAAGGTAAGCTTTGATGATCTTACATCATTTTCATCATTAAGAGACGTGTACTCTATCCATTCAATTGAACCAACACTTGAGGAAATATTCATCAAACTAACTGAAAGGCAGTGAGTTGTAAATGTTACGACATATAGGAGCTTTGCTATATATGAAATTTAAGACATTATCTAAAAATAAAAGTCTTTTATTACAAATGATTTCTCCACTTATTTTGATGGTTTTCAACTACCAACTAGCAGGTGATGATCTCTCTAGCAATGACAAATTTACTTTTTTGATCCTAAGTCTTACGTTTTGTTTAGTAATGTCGATCGGCTTTCCTATTACAATAATACTAGCAGAAGAACATGAAAAAAAGATAACCCAAACGCTACTATTAAGTGGCATCAAAAATAGTGAATACTTGATCTCTAACATTATATTGCCAATTATTTCAATACTTTGTCTCGGACTAATTATTCCTACGATACTCTCAGTAAATATAACGAATTATATGTTGAACTATATTTTAACATTAGTGATCTCAGGTCTCTCTATCACCCTACTTTATTTGCTTGCTGGGCTTTTATTAAAAACACAGCTTCAAGCACAGGTCATTGGATCAATTATGATGACTGCTATTGTCATATTAGTTCTAAGTCCTACGATCGGAAATAACATATTAGATGAACTTGCATATTTTTCTTTTGTAGGCGTCATCAATAAGTTTCACTCAGACCCCACATTCTCATTCCAAGAAAATTTTTTACTTTACATCAGTTGGGGCACATGGATTTTTTTCTTAATTTTCTTAAACAAAATGGCAGTAAGTCATCGAAAGAAAACATGATATGAAAGGATACAGTCGATGTTAAATATAAGTTTGGAAATAGAAACGCTAGATTACTTTTTTAATTTTTTCGGTATCTTTTTAGTATATCTTGCACTAAAGAAAGAGATCCACTGGTATAGCTTATTGTTAAGCATAGTTTGTTCAGGTATTTTAGCACTCACTACTCACTATATTTATGGTGGCTTAGAGACTATCATTTTAATTTTAGTACTAGCAACCGTGATTTTTTCATTGATTCGCTTCAAGAAAGTTAAAGATTCGGTAATTTTTTTTGTACTTGCTAATATTTATGTAGTAGTAGTATATTGTATCGTAAGAGCAGTGATTTATATCTTAGTAACACATTTGTCGCTTCCAGATGCAGAGATACTTCTCTGGGCTGGAATAGGTACTTGGTTTTTTTTGATATTTACCGTAGACCAAATCGACAAATATCGGCCAATATTTAGTATTTTTTATCCTGAACAAGCTTTCTATAATTACAAGCTCGGTATGGTATTTTTTATTTTAGTTGTTGTTTGTTTTTTAAGCGGAAGTCGCAACCTAATAAAGTATAATGACTTTCAGTTAGGGCTTCTTGTAGTCACATTGGTGATCTTTCTTTTTCTGGTCGGTCAAACTAACTACTTGTTGCTCTCGCTAAAAAGAAATAAAGATCTTCTTAAACAGCAACAAAGGCAAGCCGATATGTTTGCTACACACTTTCAAACTGTCCGAGATTATTATCAAGAGATCGTTGACTTTAAACACGATTATAAAAATATGCTTCAAACTTTGAGCATAAAGATCCATGAAACAAAAAACCAAGCTTTAATTGACTATTTTCAGCAATTGACTGATTATTCACAAAATTCACTGAAAAATTCATTAAGCTTGGATCTTTTTGAAAAAATCGAACTGATTGAAAGCATTGGCTTGCAAGGGATCGTCTTTTCTGAAATTGCCAAAGCTCAACGGAATAATGTGAATGTTTTACTAAGTATTACTGATAAAATTACTGATTTTGGACCATTAGAATTAGTCACTGCTCGTATTTTATCGATCATCCTAGACAATGCGATCGATGAGACAAAGAAAACCCCTAATAAGCAATTGGAATTAGGTTTTATTTCTTATGGGGTTGCTGGAGCTGATATTATCGTTCGTAATACAGTTAGTGAAAACACCAGGATCGATTTTGACCAGTGGTTAACTCAAGGCTATTCAACTAAAGGAAGTGGTCACGGGCGCGGACTTACTATTGTCCAAGAGCTGATCAATCAACATAAAGATCTAAGTCTTCAAATGTTCCGAAAAAATAATCAAGTAAGTTTTATACTTAGAATCGAAGTGCCACAATGTTAAACATAATTTTAGTTGAAGATGACCCAACACAACGTGAATATTTAACTGATACTCTTAAACGCTATCTTTCTTTTGAAATGCTTGATGCTCAAATTATTTTAGCAACAGCAGATCCTACAGCTACAATAGAATACACTCAAGCACATGAACACGAAGATTTTTTATTTTTACTTGATATTGAAATAAACAACGACAAGCTCGGTGGATTTCAATTAGCGCTTGAACTACGAAAGCTGCGCCCGTTTGATAATATCGTCTTTATCACAGCACACGAGGAACTATCACTCTTAGCTTTAACATACCACATCCAGTCCTTAGACTATATTTTGAAAAAAGATTGGGAGTATGTTTTAAATGCACTAAGAAAAGATATAAAGCTATCTTTGAAAGCCCTCGAAAAAAAGAATATACTTGATCAAGAGAATTTTTCCTATCGAATACGTGACCGCCATTTTAAAACTGCACTTTCTGATATTTATTATTTTGAATCAGTGGCAAATAAACCAAACGCCATCATTATGCATGCAAAAAATCAAGTCATTGAGTTTCGAGGTTCTCTGAAACAACTTGAAGAATATCACAAAGATTGCTTTTTCCGTTGCCATAAAAGATTTTTAATCAATTTAAATGCAGTCTATCTTTTTAGCAGCAAGCATGGCAAAATATACTTTAACAAACAATTAACCACTTGGTGTCCTATCTCTATTAGAAAATCTCGTGAGTTATCAAAGTTACTCAAGAAAAAAGACTATACTTAAATGACAAATACCCATGAACCTCAACTATAGCGAGATTTATGGGTATTTTAGTAAGCATCATTTCAGTTTGTAACGATTGTACAAATTATTTACAACTAGGGCACTGATCGTCAATAAGCAACCTACTACTTCATAACTTGTGATCTGGTATCCACGCAAGATAGTGATCACAAAAGCAGTTACAGGCACTAAGTTCATAAATAAGATCCCATTTAAAGCACCGATCAATCGATTCCCCAAATTCCAAGCAAAGACTGCAAGCACACCAGCTAAAGTGATCATATATACAAGTGCACCACTTACCTCGTGGACCTGTGTTACAGTCGGAGCTTCTAGCCAGCCTAAACTTATCGCTAATGTCAAAATAAGGCTGACCGATATCACACCATAAATTGTTGTTAGTGTTGAATAGCGTAAGATCGACCATTCCTTAAAATCAGCCCCGCCAGTCGTATAGATCACCCAACATAGTGCACCCAGTAGGATCAAAATCGTTGCTAATAACGTATTTTGACCACCCAATAAATTAGCTGGATCACCTTTAGTTACCACTAAAAAAACACCTACCGCAGCAACTAACATTGACATAAAAACAAATTTCCCTGGTTTGGTCCCGCGATAGATCCAGCCAACGATCACACCTAATAATGGTTGAACTGCCATCATGACCGAAGCGATCAATGCTCCTGAAGAACCTGCTAATTTTTGTCCTAAAAAGACTAAAAAACTAAAACCCGCAAAAGCTGATGTCCCTAAGAACCATAATTTCAAAAAGTGTTTTTCTGGTAAGAATGCCCGTGATCCTTCTTTCAAAAATAAAATGATCGCAAAAATAACCGCAACGATCCCATACCTAAATAAAGTAAAGTTGAACGGATCCATGATCTTTAAAGCCGGTCCCATGATCGGAAACATAGCCCCCATGATAAAACGGCGATCAGGCAAAGTGACACACCTAAAAGATAATTTTTACCCATGATTTCCCTCCTTATTTTTCTACTCCCCCAGCGTATCATTATCTTTTACTCTGTGGAATTAACGATATATAATACCCTTATGATTATTCGTTATATCTAAAAATAATGGGGAGGTATCTTTTATGTATGAGTCGCTAAATATTGATCTGTTATACGTTTTTACCACTGTTGCTGAATTAAAAAGTATCAATAAAAGTAGTGATGTTCTATTATTGTCTCAGCCAGCCATCAGTAAAAAGATCAAGCAACTGGAAGATTATTTTGGTAAAAAGTTATTCATTCGCTCTCCCCGCGGAATGGCACTGACTCCAGCGGGAGAACTTTTTTATAGCCAATCTAAAAAAGTTATCCATGATTTTAACTCGCTCTATCATTTGGAGAATGACCAACCATGTTCAAAATTTAGCGAATTACATATTGGTGCTTTGGATAGTATCGCTTCTCTGTTGTATTCTGGTTTCTTTATCGAGGCACTTTCAAAGGCTGAGCAAGTTGTCTTGACTAATAAAGTCACTGACTTGATCAATGATTTTAACCTGGGAAATTTAGATGTTATTTTTATGGATGAATATTTTGAAAATGAGCTAACTACTAATTTTGAAAAATATTTTTTACAAGCCGAACCTTACTATGTACTTTTTTCAAAAAATAATGTCCAACTTTCTAAAATAAAAAGCCCCTGCTTATCTGCGCAAGAGCTTCAAAAATTTGATTTATTATTATATCCAGATTACTGTCCGATCCACATTCGTATAAAGCAGATCTTTCAGCAAAATCACCTTTCCTTTCCCACGATCTATGAAGCTGATTACAATGAATCTACAGCTTCACTAGTCTCATGCTCTGAGCTGGTAACTATCCTACCAAAATCACTTGCACTAAATAAATTAGAAAATCCGACTATGCAGCTTGCTGCAAAAGAACTTATGGTCCCTGATCTTCGTCGAACCGCAGTTTTTTCAAATGGTAAAATACCTCTTAACTTTATTGTAAGTAAGCTTAGATAGACCACACGCACCTAGCTGTTCGATCAAGTATCTGTTTTTTTAAGAAATACTGCCCCACACATAAAATACTATTATGAACAACGCTAACCATACAGTATGATCGAATGCTAAAAAACGTTACCTGGATCGATCGTTTTTGTAACAACAATGATCGTTGGTAATACAAATAATATTGTCATATTTACTATTTACCAATTATGTTCTCATGCAAGCTGTGAGATCAAACTTATTGGAAAATATTAAAATCATAAATAGAGCTATATATTTGGAACAAGACATGCTAAGTTAAAGCTAATGACTAGTAGCAATGCTAGGTTCTTGAGATAGTATTGTTGGCAATAATACTCACTGTTGCCTTGATCTCGATGAATTTCGTACTTTTGTCTTACTAAACGAACCGTTGATCTTCTTGAATAGCCGTGAGCATCAACATGCTAAAGTAGAATAGCCTAAACAAATAGCCCGCCAGAATTGCTCTAGCGGGCTATTATTAGGCATTTTATTGTTCTGAGATATGCACGCGGATCTTAGCCGAAACTTCATTATGCAACTTCACTGGGACGTTAGCGTATCCCATTGCACGGATCGGCGCTGCTAATTCCATCTTACGCTTGTCGATCTTTAAGCCGTGTTGTTTTTCCATGGCTTGGGCGATCTGCTTGGATGTGATCGAGCCAAATAAACGCCCGTCTGTACCAGCTTTTGCCTTGATCTCAACGACATAATTGCCAGATTCTAATTTTTCTTTGAGGACCTTTGCGTCGGCTAATTCTTCGGCTTCTTTTTTGGCTTCAGCTCTCTTTTGACCACGCAATTGGCTCATTGCTGCTGCATCAGCTTGCTTAGCTTTATTGCTCTTGATCAAGAAGTTTGCGTATCCATCCGGAATTTCCTTAACTTCACCGCGTTTGCCTTTACCGCGTACGTCTTGTGTAAAAATAATTTTCATAAAAAAATCCTCCCATACGTAGTTTTGCTACTCTTTATTTTCCTGCTCTTGTTTAAGAATTGCAAGCAGTTGTTCTTTGACCGCACCCACAGTTGTATCAGCGATCTGGGTCGCAGCATTGGACAAGTGACCGCCACCACCCATTTCTTCCATGATCACCTGCACGTTCTTAGTCCCGTTGCTTCGCGCTGAAACGCCGATCTTGCCTGAAGCTCGCTTAGTGATCACAAAAGAGGCTTCCACACCACTGACATTTAACAGTGAATCGGCAACTTGAGCGGCGATGACTGGATCATAGATCTTATCTTCTTCGCCACAACAGATCGCGTCTCCTTCAGCAAATTTAGTCCGCTCGACCAAATGATTGCGTTGCATGTAGCTCTTGACACTTTCTTTCATGAAATGCCGTGCCATTGCTAGATCAGCGCCCACTGAACGTAAATAGCTCGCTGCATCAAAGGTCCTAGTCCCAGTCCGCAAAGCAAACGACTGTGTATCGATAATGATCCCTGTGAGCATCGCAGTGGCTTCCAATTTATTGATCGGTTCACTGTCTTTTGCTTGATACTCAAAGAGCTCAGTGATCAACTCACACGTCGAACTTGCATAAGGCTCGATGTAGACCAAGATCGGGTTATCGGGAAATTCTTCGCCCCGGCGATGATGGTCGATCACCATGACACGATTTTTGAGCTTATCGTAGAGTGGGCGAGCGATCGACATTGATGGTTTCGAGTGATCAGCCATGATCAAAAGGCTATCCTTAGTAGCTTTTTCCAAAGCCATTTCCGGGGTTATAATTGAACCCTTGATATTTGGATATTGATCCAATTCCTCTAACAGACGTTCAATGTCTGAGTGAAGATCTTCTTGATCTAAGACGATCCAACACTGTTTACCATTCATCGCTGCGATCCGACGCACTCCTAGACAGGCGCCTAGTGAGTCCATATCTGGATGGCGATGTCCCATCACAAAGATCTGATCAGCCTGATTCATCAATTCAGTCAGCGCTTGTGAGATCATCCGTGCTCGGACTCGGGTACGTTTTTCCATCGGATTAGTCTTTCCTCCGTAAAAACGCGCTTGTCCCTCGACCGCTTTGACGACGACTTGATCGCCTCCACGTCCCAAAGCAAGGTCTAAGTTATTTTGTGAGAGCTTTGCTAATTGCGTCAGGTCAGAACCACCATATGCGATGCCTACACTAAGCGTTACAGGTGAATTTTGCTTGGACGTCCACTTGCGCACTTCATCTAGGATCTTGAATTTTTCTTCCTCTAATACTTTGAGTGTCTTGGCATAAGTCAGGATAAAGAAATGGTCTTCATCGACTCGCTTGAGGTAGATCCCAAATTCTTTCGCCCAATCTGCTAAGGCATTCGTCACGAAATTTCCCAGGTTAGAAATATCTTTATCGTTCATCGCACTGGTAACTTCATCATAATTATCCAAGAAGATCTGCCCGATCACTAACCGCGTATCTTCGTATTCTTGTCGGATCTGGGCATAATGCGTCACATCCATCAAATACACCGCATCAATATCTTTTTGGATCATCAGACTAAAGGCACGCCCATGCAATTTGACTTCTATATCTTTGTCCTTATTGTCTTGTTTAGCCTCGAGTTGCTCATAGAGCTGACGATCGACCTCTTTTAACGGCTTGCCTAGCACTTCTTGATTATCAAAATAGCGTTGCATATAAGGGTTGATCCATTCGATATACCCTTCTTTGTCGTAAAATAAGATCCCGATCGGCATTTTGATCAACGCATCCTGTTCACCGCGTTTGATCCGATAAGACAGATCAGAAATGTATTCAGTTGTATCTTCAGTAACTTGTTTTAAAGTAATATAGGCAACTACGGTCATGATAAGCATAAAGACCATACTGATATATCCTAGAATAATATTGGTTCTAAAGGCCAGGATCACACAAATGACCGCTACAAGCGCCAGCATCCAAGCTAACACACGCAAATGTCTGTCATACATGAATTCAGGCAGTTGCCAAAAATCTTTGTTAAAAAATTTTTTCACTGGTTTATCCCCGCATTCCTTTCCCAATTCTTAACCTAAATTTTATACTTCTGCTACTTATTCTATCACAAACAAGCTTGACTCTCAGTAAGTATGACTATAATAGCTTGAAAAATCAAGCTGCTTTGCCCAAAATAAAAAGCCACGGAGCAAACCGTAGCTTAGTGTTATGAGTTAAGTTATTCACTTAGTTTAAGTATACGCCCACGCCTATTTATTGTCAGCAATTCCAAACTAAATTTTAAGCTTTCTTTGAGACTCCCCCTCTAAACCAGCTGTTCTTGCTGAAAAAGGCATACATATCATTTAGGAAAAAGACACTATAACTAAAGATCAAGGCAAAATTACCGTCGCCTTGCAGCATCGTTTGGAACCATAAAGCGATCGTAAAAATCGATGTCAGGGTGAAAACATAGTATTGTTCACGTTTACGGTTCAATTCCAATAATGCCCCCGTGATCGCCATCGCTAAATTCAAGCTATCCAAAAAGACCCGCGGATCATTAGTAAAGCTAAAGATCGTATATGTGCATGACCAAGCAACTACAAAAAACAAACCATATTTGAGCCACTCGAGCCCACTTTCTAATTTTTCAGCTTGGATATCATCGTTCCATTTTGGATCTAAAATGCAAAAAATATCTAAAAAGATCAAATAACCGATCTGCTCCCAAGCTGTCGCATAATTTTTCGCCATAAAACCAGTTGCTGCGATACAAATAGCCGAGATCGCCCCACACCAGCCTTGGATCCCCGATAAGTTCGAGATCCCGATCACACACGCCACGGACAGATTGCCCCCAACAAAGGCTAACAGTGACTGGACTGGGGTTTGGCTAAAAGATTGGACTAACGAAATAACTTGGAGCACGAAGTTGAACGCTAATAAGAAGTAACTAAAATACCCCCAGCCTTTACATTGATTCAATAACCACTTGAAATATTCCTTTCGAAATACATTCCTGGAATATTCTGGCAAATGGGTCAATACATCTTGGTAACGTTCAAACATCTAAAAACTTCCTTCCAACTAGATAATAATTTCTTGAATTCAAAAATTTCAATGTAACTATTATAGCCACGCCTTCCAGCTAAATTCAACCGAAAAAACACAATATATTGTAATTCTAATTTCATTAAATCTATATATTGTGTGTGATTTGATTTTTAAATGTTGATTTTCCTAAGTTTTTCTTACGATATTTATATCTTTTTCGTCAACCACCACTGACTAAAGTCAGTGGCTTGTGAGCCGAAAATCCTTACAGATTTCGAACCACAATTTGCGTAGATAGGGACAACTTATTTGACCAACCGAAATTGTAATCAAACAGCGGTCGTCTAATTACCAACGCCTTTTATGTCCCCAGGTTGCCATAGGGACAGATAAGCTAAGCTAGTTTAGCTATTCCCTTATCAAGAATATTTTTAGCTGCGTTCCAGTCACGAATATGGTGAATACCACAGTTAGGACAAGTCCATTTTCGGTCATCTAACGTTAGTTTGTCCGTCCCATTAGTGCCCATCACAAAGCCACAATCGCAACATGTTTGGGTGGTGTTTCTTGGATTGATTGTGATAAATTGACGCCCATAAAGCTTTGCTTTATAAGCCAACATGCCAAGAAATGTTCGCCAACCAACGTCAGAAATACTAAGTGCTAAAGCATGATTTTTAAGCATATTCTTGCTACGCAACTCTTCGGCTACTACTAAATCGTGGTTCTTGATTAATGCAGTAGAGATTTGTTGGAGAAAATTATGTCTTTGGTTCATTACTTTGGCATGAAGTTTGGCAACTAGCAAGCGTTGCTTTTGGTAATTTTTACTATCGCGTAAAGAACGATGTTCTTTTTTTGCACGTTGTTGCCGTCTAGATAAAAATGCGCTGTTCTTTGGCTAATTTACCTTTAATAGTGCGATAATATCGTGGATTAGGAACTATGTTACCTCCACTGTCGGTTAAGAAGTTATCAGTATTAAGATCAATTCCAACATGCCCATGAGTAGCTTTGACCACTTTAACAAAAGATTCATCTGAAGCTAACTGCATTGATAAGAAGAAGCGATCCGCTGAATCTTTAGTCAACGTCACAGTACCAATTCTAGTCTCGCATATTCTTTTCAAAAGCCGTGCTTGCGAACCGGCAACACGTAACAGTCCGATTTTAGGACTTTGACATGGCTATTATCTAGAAAACAGACTGTACCGTTAGTTAGCAACGCAGTCTTTTGCCCTGGGTATTGACAATTGGTTTGATAACGCCAGCGATAATTCTTTCGATGAAACTTAGGAACACCAGCGGTGTGAACCTTCCGAAAAGCATTCCAAGCTTTCCGATAGTTCTGAATGGCATTAGCTTTCGTCAAACTATCAATTCGTTTATCTTCTAAGAATTGATAGTGATTAGACATTTGCTTAGCGTTTTGGCGCATAGTTAGTTGCTTAATACGATCCCGAACTATGTCAATCGGTAGCTTAACTCTGCGAAGCTGCATCAGTTCCTTATTGATCGCAACCATTTCGTTATAGATAAAGCGACTAGCGTCACTGTTGATTTTAATCAACTGCTTTTGTTGGTCACTAGGATAGCAGCGCATTTTTAGGCCATAATGATATTTCATTTTTGCCATTGATTTCATTTGATTTCACCTCCCTTATTGATATAATAACATTATATCATGATGTCAATGTATTAACAAAAGAGACCATATTATGACTAAAGAAAAAATCAAAGAGGCCATTTATACTCGTCGTTATATCTATAATTTCCATTACCATTTGATCTGGGTAACTAAATATCGCAATCAGACTTTTACAACCGAGGCCTTATCTAACGAAATGAAAGCCATCTTGCAGCAAGTTGCAGATAACAATGACATCGTAATCGAAAAGATGGAAGTCATGCCGGATCACATTCATATGCTGATCAGTTTTCCGCCAAGCAAAGCGCCGGCTAGTGCCATTAAGGCGCTCAAAGGACGTAGTGCCTATATTTTTTTACAAAATCATCCAGAAATACGACGTAGCCAATATTGGGGCGGTCATCTTTGGTCGCCAAGTTACTATATGAGTACATTGGGCAATATGAGCAAAGAAGTTGTAGAGAAATATATCAATGACCAAAAATATACAGAAACAAACAAAAAGCCCCATAAAGGGGCTCAATAGTGGCCTATCCATCCCATGACTAAAGTCACGGATTTCCGGCTAGGCGTCATTAAAAGACAAGAATTGATTTCTGGTGGTAAAAATTAGAATGTAGCTAGATATAAAATCAATGAGGTGTTTTAGAGATGAAATTAAAAAAATTAGCAACTGCATTCTTGGCAGGGCTGACCTTTTTAGGGGTAACTTTGACCAGTGCGCCCAAGGCTTTAGCCACAAGTAGCAGTAGCACACATACGTTAAATTCTGCTTATGTCGTCTATGGAGCCGGCACGAGCCAAGAAGCACGCCAAAATTTAGCTAAAGTATTTGAAACTGACTCTTCGTTCAAAACTTTGACCGCTACAGCCGCCGATTACAACAAATATATCGCCAATGGCTCGAGCAATACGACTGACGCTGCAATGATCAGCTCAGTTGCGATCGCACCCGGAGATCCTGGTTCTGGGGTCAAGGCCAATATCAAAGACTACAATGGTTCTAACAATATCACACAAGTAACTTCCCAACAATACGCAATGGTCGCACAAATGGCGGGGGTAACCGATGTCAGCATCGTCGTGACCGCTAACCGTCCCGTTTCAGGTGAATCAGCCTTAACTGGGGTCTACAAGGCCTTAGCCGAAGATGGCGTTTCATTGAACACAGAAAACACGGCGACAGCCAACGAGATGCTTTCAGCGACCCAACCAGCGATCAACGCCAACAAAGATGATGCGGCCTATCCTGGTAAATTGATGGCCGCTGTTGGTGATGTTTTCCAAGCAATTGGCACAACAAAAGCAAGATAACCAAGAACTAGCTACAAAACAAGACATTGAAGATATGTTAAATAAGGCTTTGGCTGACCGAGGCATTCAAGATCAAACAACTTCAGAGCAAGTAACACAGATCTCAGGTGCTTTGGTAAACTTCCAAAATTCACCGATCAGCTCAAGCAAGACATATATCAATAACGTGACAAACACGATCAATAACGTTAAAGATTCGACTGGTAATTTTGATGAATAAAGCCAAAGACTGGGCCAACAGTGCTCAAGCTAAAGAAGCCGTTGAACAGGCAAAAGGTTGGTTTACTCGCTTCATCGAATGGATCAAGAGTTTGTTTAACTAGTCTTTTAAAACGGTCATCAAAGTAAAGATAAGAGCCCCCAAACACCTGTTGGGGGCTCTTATCTTTACTTTGATGACTGGCTTATATTATAGCCTCTGATCATTTTCTCAAGCTATGCACCTTGTAATACACCTAAAGCTGAAAAGATCCCGAGGGCGCATAACAAGCCTCCACTGATGATACCTAACCATAACCGGCTACTAGAAAGCATATTTTTGCGATCTGCCACAACTAATTTGTGATAGTAGCGATATGTCGCATAAAGTTCAAACGCCCCTAAAACAAAAATTATTGCACTTAAAATCAAGCCCTTGACCATTTTTTTCACCCTCATTGCTATTTTATTCCATAATACCACATTTCTTCTATAAAGAACGCTTGTCTCACTTAGGCAATATCACTTATCATTAAGGAGGAGCTAGAGGACAGAAGATGACGTTTATAAATTATGCTAGTTGATCCATAGAAATGGGGGCAAATATGAAAAAAATCGTTTTTACCGATTTAGCTACTAATTTGTATACCGCACCAATTTTCACTACACTTGAATTTAATGGACGGACCTTTTACGGAACCAATCGCCAACTGCCACTTGCAATTTTATTTCGCAAAAATTCACTTGCCTTTGCGAAAACACAGTTTGAAACCACACATCTCAAGCTCTTCGATGACCGCGACAATTTGATGCTCACCCTATCACCTGACCAGATCATTCAGGCTTGTCTGGGAATGTATCTGGCTAAGATCACGCTCCGACCGTTACCCAAACTGACTGAGCGCTTCATCTTTTCTCTAACACTCGAGTTAACTGACGACCGCCAGATCCAGTTACTAAATAGCGAAACACAAGCGATCCCTCAAGTGATATCTTGGCTTACCGCCCAAAATATCCAAATTGACGATCCAATGCGCCTAGCTTCTAAACTCGATGCGTCGACCACGATCGACTTTAGAAACTTTTACGGTACTTTCAAATGGAACTGAGTTTGCTAAGACTCTCGAGCTAAACTAATTTCACTAGTCATCGCTGAGAGTATAACAACAACGCGGGAGCAGCCATGATATTGTTACATCGTGGTAGCTCCCACGTTCAATGCTCGCAAAAAACTTGGCGTATAGTTCTATATTTTTATGAATCGCAGTTTGTAAAATTAAGTTAGAAAAATAAAAAGCCATTTGTGATAGACTTTTGAGTACC
>PDYJ01001554.1_pt1 | contig 35647 bp, 30 predicted proteins | sample 1430841 | NCBI WGS metagenome assembly PDYJ01 (sample SAMN07237672, study PRJNA390542) | Gut metagenome, whole genome shotgun sequencing project. | isolation source: fecal pellets | host: Mus musculus | place: USA: New York, NY | collected 2016-10 | reverse complement strand
GGCCGATGAGGCACGCGACACCGGCATGGCTCGGCAACAAGCTCCAGCGCGAGGCATTCGACAAGCTTACTCGGTGTCGGAGCGTGTGCGTCTCTGCGACGACGCCGTCTGAAGCAGGACTGGAACTATCTCCAGGCATCTGACCATTTCTTCTACATGTCGACCAAGCATATGGCTGACGGCGATGTTCACTCGCACTTCTCCCCCTACGAGACTCCTTTCCAGGCCTTCACAAACTACATGAATGTCCTTGCCGACTTCATAGTGCGTGTTGAGGAGCAGTATCCTCTCTCGATCGAGAATGAGGAGCTCAATGCCCTTCTCACAACTATCCGCAATCAGGCCACTGAAATCGAGACCCTCAACAAGGAGGTCAACTCCATGCGCCAGAATATAGAGCATTATAACGAGGAGCACAAGCTCCGCGAGCCCAAGCCCGAAGCCGCAGCTGAGGAAAAACCTGCCAAGAAGACCCGCAAGCCCCGCACCCCTAAGGCTGAGACAGAGGGTGAGGAGAAGCCCAAGCGTGGCCGCAAACCCTCAAAGAAAGCTGAGGAGCCTAAGGCTGAGTAATCTTTACTCCGCTCAAGAGCTTAACTGAAACAGAAACTGAGAGCCCCGGCATAGCGAATCATAGGTCGCTATGCCGGGGCTCCCTCTTTTAGCGGGGTGGAGGGTCAGCGGCGGGTGGCGCTTACCCTCTCGATGAGTATCGGACGGGGAGACGCATCGGTCTGAGTGGGTTCGGCAAGGAAATGCACATAGCTGATGCCGTCGGCCGAGGGGTTGGCGGCGGGGAGGGTGAGACGCTTGCGGCCGTCGACTCTTACGGTGGCGCCGGAGCGGCTGTCGAGATCCCAGTCGATGGTGAGGGTGTGCCACTTGTCGTCCTTGATGCCGAGTTTGCGGCGCGAGAGAGGGAGGATATAGATGCCTTCGTGGCGGGCCACAGTGTCGGAGGGATTGAACCATCGGTCGTTGAGCACGAGGGTGTGGCCGTCGGCTCCGGCGGGGATCTGAAGCGAGGTGGAGAAGTTGCCACGGCGTGCCGCGGGGAAATTCCATACTGCTCCTCTTATATCGCTCACGAGCGAGTCGGCGGCCTGATAGCGGAGGGAGAGGGCGTTGCGCGACTCATCGTCGGGATGGGCCACGAGGTCGGCGCCGTTGATGCGGTTGTAGGAGCAGTGTCCGCGTATCCCCTTGATGTAATTGAAGGTGGTCCAGTTGTCGAGTCCGTCGGTGAAATCGTCGGAGCGCTCCGGCTCATAGAGCCAGTCGACATCAAAGGCCACAATGGCTCTGTGGAGAGGGTGCTGACCTATGGCAGCCACAATCTTGCCCGGCTCAACCTCGATAAACTGAGCCTGATGCATGCCGCGGTCGATGCCACGGCCTCGCAGGGCATAGTCGCTCTCATTGCGCATAGGGTCGAGCATGAGTTCGCGGAATCCGGTCCATGTGGCTCCGTCGTCGTCGGATATGGCCACATGGGTCACGTCGCGGTTGGTAAACACATCATCCCACACACCGTTGGCCGTCGGGAGCTCGGGCAGGGGAGTGGTGTTGCACCAGAAAAAGAGCAGTCGTCCGTCGGCGAGGCGCCCTATCGTGGGCATGGTTATAGTGCCGTAGAAGCGGGAGGGCTGAGGCTCGCTCCATGTCAGGCCGCCATCGGTTGAGAATGCTTCATAGTGACGATCGTGAGGGGTGCGCATCAGCATCCACAGCCTGCCGTCGGTAAGCTCTACCACGGTAGGCTCCACAGCGCCGTGGTTCCACCTTATGCCTTGATGAAATCCGCCTCCGGTATGGGGCGGGGTCTCAACGGTGTTGGAGCGGGTCCATGTGAGTCCGTCGTCGGTCGACACATAGGTATAGCAACCCTTGGGATCGACACCGCCGTGAGCGGCCACAACTATGCGCTTGCCACCCTGGGCAAATACCGGCGGTTTGATCATGATCGAAGCTATGTCGGATACCTTAGTTACGGTGCGGTCGCCCGACGGGCCCCCTTTGGTGCGGATGCAATACACACCGTCGGCTCCCATGTTGACCAACCGGATATATTCGCCCGAGAGTGGGCTTGCAATATCGGCCTGAGGCATGTCGCGCGCGGCTTTGACCTTGCGCCAGGTGAGGCCGCCGTCGGTGCTGGACAGATAAAAGGATCCGGCATCGGCCTGCTCGCCATAGTTGTAGTGGCGTAGCTCGCCATCGGGCATACGCGAGAGTCCGATATAGGCGTCGGAGGGTCCGGTGGCCACCTTTACCGGAGCAAACACTGAGTCGAGAGTCGACGGAACGGCTGCATAGACTGTTGAGGAGGCAGCTACGGAGGCTACCAGCAGCATTGATTTGATCATGGTAAGATGATTGATTTATGGTAGGTTGATAATAATCAGAGATCGGTCTGGGCTATTGAAGATGGGGCCCGGGAGCCTATGCGGAATCCGATTCCGAGCATCAGATGGCGCGGATGGGCGAAGTTGCGCAGCGAGTAGCCTACATTGAGCCACATGCGGGGAGTCACGAAGGTGCGCAGTGCAAGGGTCTGGTAGAAATACCGGAGCTCGGCACATCCGGCGAGGAGATTGTAGCCGAGGCTCACATGGAGCGAAAACACCGGCATGCTATATTCGGCTTGCGCGGCGATGCCTATTGCTGTCTGCTGCAGGAATGGTGGACGGATGTAGTAGGGCTGTTCACCTGAGTCGTTGTCGATGATGTTGGATTCGGGCACTGCGCTCTCGTCGAATACGAAATCGACCGAGGGCCGACGCTGAATCGCCTTGACAGCCGGTAGGATGGGGCTATGTTGATGCCGGCCACGCCGAAGTAGTCCGGAAATGGCCACGGCTCGTCCATATCGTCGTGATAGCACTTCTTGCGCCATGCACCGTAGAGGAGCAGGTCGACAAACCAGCGCTCGCGGCTCTTAAGAGAGCCAACGGCTATGGTGTCGGTATGGCTGAGTCGCGGGCCTGAGCCTGACTGGCCGAGCGTGCGCGCCACTCCTATCCTTATACCCGCAGTGTTGGTGCCCGCATTGGGCCAGCGGGTGTTGCCGTTGGAGTAGTGGGCCAGATCAACGCCGGCAGTGATGGCCCAGTTGCGCCCGGCATCGTAGCGCAGTAGGAGCGAGGCTCCGAGGAGCGCACACACCGGGGAGCCGTTGACGGCCTGGTCGGGATGAGAGCTACCCATGATCTGCCATGGCGCTGTGGCGCCAAACTGCCATTCGTAGGCCAGAGACAGGCGCCGGGAAAAGCGGTGAAGGTCGGCACCCTGAAAAACAAATACACCCACAGGGCTGCCGGTGAGCGACGGCTTGAGAAGCGACAGAGCTTTGACGCCGACACCCATACGCAGGCCGGGCCACAGACGCCAGGCATCGGTGCCGGGAGTGAGCGATGCGCTCCATCGCAGCGAGCCCTGGATCATAGGTCCGAAGTTATGGTCGAGCGGATTGGTGCCGGAAAAGTAGGGGAGGTGTGGAGGGTGAGCCCGGGCGAAGCGTCGAGCTCAAGCGAGTGGGTGTAGGCGCGCTGTGCATCGGCATGGCCTGATGCGGCCATGAAAGCCATGAGCGAGGCCAGAGCCCGCATTGCAAGGGTGAGGAGTCTGCTCATAGTTCGTTGTAGCCTATATAATAATCGACCGGGTAAGCCACTCTCACCTGACCCCGCGCCTCGGGAGTGGGGCTCACCGAGGGGCTTGCGAAGGTGATGCGGTAGTTGGCGTAGATAGGTTGCCGCTCAATGAAGGTCACATAGCGCCGCTTGGAGTGGGGTGGCACCATCACTCTCACTATCTTCTCAGGAAGGCCACTTACCGGTATCTCGCACCTTTTGTCGGGGATATACGGGGCGCTGAAGCCGTAGAGGCCGGGGCCTTGCTCGCCGACTGACGGTAGCGCTACATCGGCGCCGGGGCTTGCGAGGGGCACACCGGGGCTGTCGGCATCGGCGGTTATGAACATCACTTCGGCTGTGGCGGCCTCCCATGGATTGAACAAGGCGGGTAGAGAGTCGGATGAATCGTTGACCACCAATATGGCCGAGGCCTCCATCAACTCGTTGGAGGATAGACTGAAGAAGCCGTCGGGATAGTCGATGGCCACAGGGTCGAACGGCTCTATGGCTTTGACTGTGAGAGGTATGTTGACCTGCCCGTATCCGTAGTCGATGCCAACGGTGAGTGAGGCCGGAGAGGCGGAGTAGCAATGGTCGAGGTCGATGGTGACCCTCCCTTCGGAGGTTGCCATGATGGTGAGATCGACGCTCAGATAGCCCGTTGAGTGGAGAGCAAGGCCGCCGGGAATATAGGTAGCGCCCGTAAAGGGGGGTGATAGCTCCACTTCACCGTCGGGAGTGAGGGTGTCGATAGTGCCGTGGAAAGAGTCGACGGTAGAGGATAGGTACATGAATCCGGCTCCGGCCACTCCGAGATCGATCACCTTGTGGTCCCCCTCCGGGGAGAGGGCGACAGAGCTTATCTCGGGCAGCGGCTTTACAAACACTTCATCGTTGCAGCCGGAGAGCAACACTGATGAGGCAGCGATGCCGAGGAGCGTCAGATGTGAGTTGAGGTTGGAGAGGGGACGCATAATGTTGACGGAGTTGATAAAAAAAGAGGGCCCGGACTCCGAAAGTGGGGAGAGAGTGGGAGTCCGGGCCCTGCGGTATGATTGGAGTGATCAGTTGATGAGGGCGTGGCCGGTCATCTCCTTGGGCTGCTCGATGCCCATGATCTTGAGCATGGTGGGAGCAACATCGGCCAGCTTGCCGTCGGCCACGGTGGCATCCTTGCGCGAAGTCACGTAGATGCAGGGCACGGGATTGAGGGAGTGGGCGGTGTTGGGGGTGCCGTCGGCGTTGATGGCATTGTCGGCATTGCCGTGGTCGGCGATGATGATGGTCTCGTAGCCGGCTTCCTTGGCAGCCTCCACGGTGTCGCGCACACATTCGTCGACAGCCTTCACAGCTTTCTCGATTGCCTCGTAGACACCGGTGTGGCCCACCATGTCGCCGTTGGCATAGTTCACGACGATGAAATCGTATTCCTGCGAGCGGATGGCCTCGACGAGCTTGTCTTTCACCTCATAGGCGCTCATCTCGGGCTGGAGATCGTAGGTAGCCACCTTGGGCGAGGCACGAGGATGCGGTCTTCGCCCTTGTAGGGCTCTTCGCGGCCACCGTTGAAGAAGAATGTCACGTGGGCATACTTCTCGGTCTCGGCTATATGGAGCTGCTTCTTGTCGAGGCTTGAGAGGTATTCGCCGAGGGTGTTGTCGACATTTTCCTTGTCAAAGAGGATATGCACTCCGGTGAAAGAGGCATCGTAGGGGGTCATGCAGAAATACTGGAGGCCGGGGATGGTGTGCATGCCGGCTTCGGGCATATCATGCTGGGTGAGTACAGTGGTGAGCTCTTTCGCGCGGTCGTTGCGGTAGTTGAAGAAGATCACAGCGTCGCCCTCCTTGATGGTGCCGTCGACAGCAGAGTTGTGGATAGGCTTGATAAACTCGTCGGTTACATCGGCGTCGTAGCTGGCCTGAACGGCAGCAGCCATGTCGGTGGCCTGGGCGCCCTCGCCGTTGACGAGGAGGTCGTAGGCTATCTTGACGCGCTCCCAACGCTTGTCGCGGTCCATGGCGTAGTAGCGGCCGATAACCGATGCGATCTTACCGGCGCTTTTTGCGCAGTGGGCTTCGAGCTGCTCGATAAATCCTTTGCCTGAGCGGGGATCGGTGTCGCGTCCATCCATGAAGCAGTGGATGTAGACCTTTTCGAGGCCATAGCTCTTGGCAATGTCGCAGAGGGCGAAGAGATGGTCGAGCGATGAATGTACGCCGCCGTCGGAAGTGAGGCCCATGAAGTGGATGGCCTTTCCGCTTTCCTTGGCATAGGAGAATGCGTTTTTGATCTCGGCATTGTCCATGATCGAGCCTTCGCGTATGGCCTTGTTGATCTTGACAAGATCCTGATACACCACTCGGCCTGCACCGATGTTGAGGTGGCCCACCTCGGAGTTGCCCATCTGGCCGTCGGGGAGGCCTACGTTCTCGCCCGAAGCCTGGAGCTGCGAGTGGGGATAGGAAGCGAGAAGTGAATCACAATAAGGTGTGGGAGTGGAGAAAATGACGTCGCCCTTGGAGTGGTTGCCGATGCCCCACCCATCAAGGATCATAAGAAGCGCTTTATGTGACATATGTTCTAAAATGTGGTATCTTTTTGCTGGTGAAAGGCGCCGAAACTGTGGCGGTCGACGCCGCTTTGCGGCGCAAAGTTAACAAAAAAGCAGCAATAATCCTCCACATGGCGCCAACAATTACCGCCCCTTGATGGCGCCTCAGGCGCTGCGGGCTGATTAAGTTGGAGGCCATCGGTTGAATAAGGCGAAAAAATCACTAACTTTGCTATCGGTTCCGACCCGATCATATTCATCACTATCATACGGTTTTTATTATTATGGCAATATATTCATTTACATTTTCACCCACAGGCACATCGGCTGCGATAGCGCGGGCCATTTCGGAGGGGATCACACAATCGGCCGGAAAGGCTGTGACATTCAGCGACCTCACTTCCGGCGGAGCCGGAGAGCTGAGTTTCGGCTCTGACGATCTGGTGCTTGTCACCGCACCTGTCTACGGCGGCAAGATCACCCCATGATCAAGCGCAGGCTTGAAGGGGTAGAGGGCGGAGGCGCCCGGTGTGTGGTGGTGGCGGTGTATGGCAACCGCGCTTTTGAGCATGCGGCCGCCGACATTGCAGGATTTATGACCGAAAGTGGATTCCGAGTGTGTGGCGCCGGGGCTTTTGTGGGCGAGCACTCATATTCCACCCCTTCGGCTCCGATAGCAGAGGGGCGCCCCGACAGCCTCGATCTTTCCGATGCCCGTACATTCGGGTCTCAGATCGCGGCCAGAATGATCGACGACACATTGGCCGAGGTAGACCTGTCGCTGCTCGCCGACGAGCCTTCACCCGCCGAAGCGCTGGATAATTTCAGGACATTTGTGATGGAGTACCAGCGTCAGCAGGCTCAGGAGCGCGTGGTGTATCTGCCCGAGGTCGACCCGACGGTGTGCGACGATTGCGGGGGGTGTTACGCCGTGTGTCCTACCGGAGCCATTACCCCCGGGAGCCATGAAGCCGACCCGGCGCTGTGCATAAAATGTTGCGCGTGTGTGAAGAGTTGCCCTCAGGGAGCCCGGAGCTTCCGGAGCCCGTTTGCCCCCGTGCTGTCGGCCAACTTTGCCCGGCGCAAATCGCCCCGATGGATTATCTGACCCGGCACCCCGATGGAGAGCGTTGTGTTTGAGAAGTATACGGGAGGGCAGGAGCCGATCATGCCTCTGCTGCTGCTCGGCGACGAGTCGGAAGCCATGGTAGGACGCTATCTGCCACGGGCCGAGGGTGTATATGTGGGCCGTCATGACGGAAGCGTTGTGGCGGTGTGTGTAGTCACCTCCGAGCCCGACGGCTGGATAGAGATAAAAAATCTGGCGGTAGCGCCGTCGATGCGCCGACGTGGCATAGGGCGGGCGATGCTCGCATATGTCGAGTCGCGCCATCATGGGCACCGGTTCAAACTCGGCACTGGAGCCACGCCGTCGACCCTGCGCTTCTACCGCGGGTGTGGCTACAGATATTCCCACCGGGTGGCCGATTTCTTCACCACCAATTATGACCACCCATAGTGGAGGAGGGGGTAACTCTCCGCGATATGCTCTATCTGGTCAAAGAGACATAGGAGGGGCACACCACGGGGAATGGAAGTGCTCTTTACAGAAAAGCTCAGCGTCGGCTCGGCTCCCTGAGCGGCATTTGAGTTGCGCTACGGGAGGCCTGGCCGACGCTGAACAGATTTTATGTATAGGTCAGTTGTCGGGGTAGGGGATAAGTGAGGAGAGGATGCGACGCGAATACCAGGGGTCGTCGGCCTCGCGCAGCAGTGGCACCATACGGCGGCACAGGTCGGCCACTATCTCCTTGTTTTCGTCGAGAGGGAGATTGACCATCTGATATGGATCGGCCATATCGTCGAAGAGCAGGCTGCTTTTGAGCTCGCCGTGCGCTTGTCGATGGTCAGTGCGAGGGTGTAGCGGTCGGTCTTGATGCCGCGTGCCACCGGGAAGTAGGATATCACGTTGCCGAGCGAGTCGCGGTCGCCGTCGCTGTTGCGGATATACAGGGCACCGTCGCGCAGGGGCGCATAGAGGCCCGATCCGTCAAACCGGCCTGAGTAGTCGCGTCCTTCCACCCCTTGGGTATCATGTCGCCGAGGCCTGAGAGGCCCAAAAGGGTGGGCATTATGTCGGGGCTCGACATGATAAGCCGCGAGTCGACGCCGGGCTCGATGTGTCCGGGATACCGTATGAGCATAGGCACATTCATGCTCTCTGCATAGGGGGAGTTTTTAGGGTCGTTGATGCCTTGGCTACACATGGTCTCGCCATGATCCGACGAGAACACCACAATGGTGTTTTCGGCCAGCCCGAGGCTGTCGAGAGCGTCGAGTATGCGGCCAAACTGACGGTCGACACCGGTCACTGACGCGAAATAGTAGCGGGCGCTGGGTGCTTTGGTCATGGTGGTGTCGGCATTGGGCCTCACGAGTAGCTCCGACAGCGGACGGTCGGCATAGAGGCGATAGTCCTGCTCCATGCAGTCGTCGGTCGATCGGTAGGGGCTGTGGGGCGGGTTGTAGCTCACCATCATGAAAAATGGTTTCTGCGGATCGCGCACATTCCCCTCGTTGGCCATATAGGCAATGGCCTTGTCGGTCTCATGCTCGGGCGACCACTGTTCTATGTCGTGGCGGCGCCCTTGGGTGTCCCAGTAGTGGGGATGCTTGTGCACATCGAAGGTGCCGTAGCTGTACCAATAGTCAAAACCGTGGCGGCGCTCCGGAGGGGTGTATGCATCCCAGGCGGGCACCTGAGTCTCGACATACATGCCGGGATGGTCGGGGTCGTTGGGTGTGGGGTGGTGGGCGTGGAGCTTGCCAATGTAGGCGCAGTTGTAGCCGGCCTTGCTATAGACATCGCTTATGCACTCAATGTCGTCGCGCAGGTCGCTCACCGGGCGGTTGGCCACGCAGTTGGTGCTGACGCCCGAATTGTGGGAGAAGCGTCCGGTAAGCAGCATGCCGCGATGGGGCGAGCTCAGAGGAAAATTGCTCTGGCACGAAGTGAGCACCCTCGCCTGCCGGGCGAAATCATTGAGGCGCGGGGTGATCACCGGGTCGGGGGCGAAATTGACCGAGTCGCGGAAAGGCTCGTCGGCCCAGAATCCCATGGCGTGGTTGCGCATCTGGTCGGGAAACACATACACCACATTGGGAGCCGCTGCCAAAGCGGCCGCCGGGATCGCTGAAAATATAAGGCTATCAAGCAGATGATTCATGTCGGTAATGGGAATAAATCGGGTGAAGGCAATGGCCGGGGGGCCACTGCCTTCACCACTATCAGAGTTGAAGGGTTGATAGAGAAATCATTACCAGCCGGGGTTCTGCTCAAGAAGGGGGTTCTTGTCGATCTCGCCCACGGGGATGGGCCAGAGATAGTCGCGGTCGATCACCTTGCGGGTGTAGAGGCTCTTGGCGCCGGTGATGTAGCGCTCTTCCTTGCCGTTGAGGGTCTCAAGGAGGTGCCAGCGCTTCATGTCGGCAAAGCTGTGACCCTCGCAGCAGAGCTCAACAGCGCGCTCGTGACGGATGCGGGCAAACACCTCATCCTTGGAGGATGCGCGGAGATGGTCGGGGCCGCTGTTGAGACCGGGCATGCCGGCGCGGGCACGTACCTGATTGATCAGTGCCACAGCCTCGTCGCTCTTGCCGAGCTCGTTGAGACACTCGGCCTGCATCAGAAGCACATCGGCCAGACGCACGATGGGGAAGTTGATGGGAGTGTCGGCACGGTTGTTTATGGCACCGTTCATATCGGCTTCGGGCACGAACTTGCGCCAGAGATAAGCCTCGTGGTTGCCGTTGACATTGATCAGACCATAGTTGGCGGGGATACCCATGCCCTTTGCGATGACATACTCATGGTCGGCGCTCGCATTCTTTGCCCAGCCCTCATAGTGGGTGTAGGGGAGGATGATGGAAGCCATCATGCGGGGGTCGCGCTGAGCATACATTGCAAGGAGCTCATCCTTGTGGGGAGTGTAGGCAGCGACAGCATTTTTGCCTGAGTTGAGGGTCGAGTAGAACACTTCGGCCTTCACATTATTGTCGGTGGAGAAGCCGGGGAACACCTCGTCCCAGTTGAAGGGACGACCGTCGGCCCACTCAAACGAGTCGACGAAAGAGGTGGCGGGCATCACATTGTTCCAGCAGGAGCCGAACGAAGCGCGGGTGCCGAGGTAGAAACACATGGGCATGCCTATGTCGGTGCCCACGCCGCCCATGTTCTGGATGGCGAAGATCATCTCAGAGCTCTCGTCGCCGCCGGGCAGGAACAGGCCGGCATAGTCGGGATAGAGCTGATGGAGACCGCTGTTGATCACCTGGGCGAAGCAGTCGGAAGCCTCCTGATAGCGTCCGGCATAGAGGAGAGCCTTGCCTTTGAGCGACATGGCAGCGCTCCATGTGGCGCGTCCGTAGTTGGCGGCGTCCCAGGACTTGGGGAGAGAGAGTGCGGCGTCGAAGTCGGCGATGACAAAGTTGCGCACTTCCTCGGCAGTCGAGCGGGGCTCAAGCATGTTGTTGAACTCCTCGGCCACTATCACACTCTCATCGTAGATGGGCACACCGCCGAAAAATTCGAGGAGGTTGGAGTAGTAGAGGCCGCGCATGAACCGTGCCTCGGCCTTGTACTGATCCTTCATCTCCTGAGTCATGTCGCATCCGTCGACATTCTGGATCACATTGTTGGCGCGGGCAATACCCTCATAGAGAGCGCTCCATTTGTTTGACGAGTAGGAGTTGTTGGTGGCGACGGTGCCGCGCTGTATGGTCTGGAACGAGGGGTTGTCGTAGCCAAACGAGATTCCGCCGAGGGCATCCCATCCGAAAGCGATGCCATAGACATTGTCGTTCTGCATCTGGCTGTAGACACCCATCATGGCCATCTTCGCGTGCTCTTCAGTCTTGAAGAAGGTACCGGCGCTGAGCTGGTTGTCGGGGTAGCGGTCGAGGTCGTAGCAGCTTGAGAGCATGAGGGTCGATGCTGCTGCTGCCGCCATTAATATTTTAGAGAATTTCATGATTGACACAGGTTTTTAGAATGCAACATTAAGACCTATCACAGCCTGGCGCATGGTGGGGTAGGCCATGCCCGACACTTCGGGATCGAAGCCTTTGAACTTGGTGAAGGTAAAGAAGTTTTCGAGCGAGCCGTAGATGCGAACCTTGTCAATCTGGCAAGCGCGGGTCCACTTCTGGGGAAGGGTATATCCGAGCTGGATATTGCGTATCTTGAGGTAAGCGAGATCCTGGAGATAGAAGTCGCTGGCCTGCTGGTTTATGTTGTTCTGATAGAAAAGGAGTCGGGGATAGGTGGCGTCGGTGCGGCCTTCATACCAGCGACCGTCGCACACTTCCTTGTTGAGCTGGTAGCCGTAGCGCACGGTGGGGGTGTTGTAGGCGGTCGACTGCCAGTAGCGCTTTGCACCGAGCGAGGCCTGGAGGAGCATACCGAAGTCGATGCCCTTCCACTCGGCGGTGAGGTTGAGGCCGAGCATCCATTTGGGGTTGGGACCGTCGGACACGATGGTGCGGTCGTCGGCGTCGATCACACCGTCGCCGTTGACATCCTGATAGAGGAGGTCGCCCTTCTCGGGAGTGCCGTAGGCTGCGAAGGGGTTGGCCTTCTTGCCGTTTACAACAGGAGCGTTGTCGATCATCTTCTGCACGAGGGCGAGATCTTCGTCGGTCTGGATGATGCGGTCGACCTTGAGGAGATACTGGCTGTTGATGGGGTGGCCTTCCCAGATGAGGTTGGCTCCCGAAATCGACATGCCGGCCTTGTCCTTGCCTTTGAACTTGTCAACATTGTTCTTTACATAGGTGGCATTGGCGTTGATGCCGTAGTTGACATTGCCTATGCGGTCGTTCCATGTGAGGGTGAGCTCGAAGCCCTGATTGGATACCTGGGCGCTGTTGACCTTGGGAGGCTGGTGGTGCCGTGAACGGCGGGAGCGGGGAGCGAGATAAGGATGTTGTCGGTCTTCTTGTGGAAGTACTCGAGAGTGGCGGAGAGGCGGCTGTTGAAGAGCATGAGATCGGCTGCCACGTTAAACACATTGGTCGACTCCCAAGTGAGGAGGGCGTTGGCCAGAGCGCTCTGTGCGAGACCGGTTGCGAGGCTGTTGCCGAGCACATAGTTCATGCCCGACGAAGTGTAGAGCGCCTGAGTGTCGTAGTTGCCGATAGAGTTGTTGCCGAGCTTACCATACGACACGCGGAGCTTGAGGGCGTCGAGACCCTTGTCTACGAGGCCCTGCATGAAGGCTTCACGCTCCATACGCCAGCCTGCGGATGCTGAGGGGAAGTGGCCCCAGCGACGACCCTTCTGGAAGCGGCTCGAACCGTCGTAGCGGAGGTTGAACTCGAGGAGATACTTCTCCATCCAGTTGAGGTTGACACGGCCGAAGTAGCTGAGCATCGACCACTCGGTGGAGCTGCCTCCGGCGCTGGCATCGCCTGTTGCAGCACCGAGAGCCCAGAGGCCGAGGTCGATGAGATCCTGACGCGAGGCGTTGAAGCTCTTGGAGCGGTAGAGCTCGCTTGAGGCGCCGACCATGAGGTTGAACTGGAGGCGATCCCAGAACTTCTTGTCGTAGTTGCCGACGGCATCCCAGAAGTAGCGCTCCACCTTGGCGTCGGAGTTGCTCACAGAGGTCTTGCCGGTGGAGTCGTAGGTCATCACGTCGTCTTTGAAGTTCCATCCCTGGACGAAATGGGGCTTCTGGCGCTGCTCGGTGTCGACGAGCTCATAATTGTATGAACCAACGACTGTGATCCCTTCGTAGGGGCGGAATGTGCCGGTAAAGCGGATGCGGGAGTTGTTTTTACGCTGGTTGCCCTCGATGCGGTAGGCACGCGAGATGGGGTTGTTGACAGCACACTGGGAGTCGTCTTCGGTGTTGTTCATAGCGCCGAAGCGACCGTCGGGAGCGAGAAACACCATACCGGGGGTTGTGGCCGAGGCGTAGGTGAAGATGTCGTCCTGCACACGGGCGCCGGGCTGGGTCTCGCCACGGTAGCCGCTGGCGAGGGCGCCGATGGTGAGCCATTTGGTCACGTCGGCATCAACGCTCACGCGGGCGCTGTAGCGTGAGAAGCCTGCATTGGGCATCACGCCGGGGTTGTTGAGGTAGCCGAAAGAGGTGTAGAAACGGATCTTGTCGGAGCCGCCGCTCATAGATACGGTGTGGTTGGTGGCGGTGGCGTTTTTGAAAGTAGCGTCGATCCAGTCCTGATTGGGGTAGCGGAGCTGGTCGCCTCCTTCGTTGGCGCGCCATTCATTGATCACGGCGTCGGAGAAGATGTAGTTTTTCTGGCCGTAGGTGTTGTAGTAGCCCTCGTTGATGAGCTCCATGTAGTCGGCATAGTTGCTCACTGGGGTAAGGGTCTTGCGGATCGACTCAAAGGATACATATCCATTATAGTTGACCTTTACGGAACCGCTCTGGCCCTTCTTGGTGGTGATGAGGATAACGCCGTTGGCGGCACGCGAACCATAGATGGCAGCCGAGGCGGCGTCTTTGAGGATCGACATCGACTCGATGTCGGAGGGATTGACAGTGTTGATGCCTGCTTCGACGCCGTCGATGATCACGAGCGGGGAGGCATCGTTGAGTGTGCCGACACCGCGCACACGGATGGTGGCGTTGTCGTTGCCGGGCTGGTTGTTGCCCGAGGTTACATTGACACCCGAAGCGAGACCTGCGAGGGCCTGCGACACGTTGGTGATGGGGCGGGTGTCGGAGATCTTGTCCATGTTGACCGAGGCGACGGAGCCGGTGAGATTGACCTTCTTCTGCTGACCGTAGCCCACCACCACAACCTCGTCGAGAGCGTTGGCGGTTTCCTTCATGGTAAGGCTGAGAGGCTCGCCTTTCCAGGTCACGGTGAGGGGCTCGTAGCCGATGCAACTGATCTCGAGGATAGCTCCGGGCTTGACTCCCGTGAGAGAGAAATGACCGTCGATATTGGTGCTGGTGGCCATGCTTGTGCCCTGTACCTTGACGGTGGCGCCGATAACCTCTTCACCGGTTTCAGACACGATGGTGCCTATACAGGTGCCGGCAGTCTGCTGGGCAACTGTAATAGCCTGCGCATGAGTGCTGGCGGCTCCCCCTATAAGTAGGAGTGAGCTGAGCATGCCGGCCGTGATGAAACGTTTAGACATAAAATATATGTAAGTTAAATTTAAGGTTGAATAAGCATGTTTGATGACGCCCTCAGAGAGAGGCAGGGCATTTTGTGCGGTAAAATTACATATAGCCTCCGGAAGTGACCCGCACAAATCGTCCAAAAGATTTGCACAATAGTCCAGACTTCAAAAAAAGTTGATTTGCAGCAAAATCGGACGATTTTACATGGTATTTCGGACGATTTTATATGGTCGGTCACGGCGGCTATGAGTAATTTTACGGCAAATTTTAAATCAGTCATGAAACAACTACTCATCATCATCGTTGCCGCATGGTGCTCGCTGAGCGCCATGGCCTACACCGAACGCAATCTGATAGCCTCGCGCACCTCGCGCGAACAGCTTAAAGAGCTCCTCGTGCGCGACCGCCAGTGGGTCGATCTGCCCGCCTATACCGACCGTGCCGCCTGGGACTCTATACTCGGATCGCGCAAGGACGCATATATAAAGCGTGGCGAGAAGGCGCTGGCCCACGACTGGCCACGCGTCAAGGCCACCGACTATCTGGAATATGAGCGCAGCGGCAACCGAAAGATAATGGAGAATCCTCTCGACGCCAACAACAGCGCCGTGGCCGACCTGCTGATGGCCGAGCTCGCCGAGGGCAAAGGCCGGTTTGTCGACCAGCTCATCAACGGCGTCTATGCCGCAGCCGAGATGACCTCATGGGCACTGAGCGCCCACATACCGGCAGTGAAGCCGGGCCGCTCGCTTCAGGCCCACGACAATCATGTGATCGACCTCGTGGCCGGCGACATGGGCAATCTCTATTCGTGGGTCTACTATTTCATGCAGCCTGAATTTGACAAGATCAATCCCGAGATATCGCGCCGCCTGCGCCACGAGATCAAGAGCCGGGTGCTCGATCCCTTCCTGGCCTACGACCGCTGGTGGTGGGACGGCAGCCGCACCTACAACGGCCGTATGCTCAACAACTGGAGTCCCTGGTGTCTGAGCAATGTGCTGCTCACCGCCATGCTCATGGAAGAGGATCCCGACCGCTATGCCGATATCGCATGGTATACCATCCTTGGCACCGACAAGTTCCTCAACTATATCAAGGGTGATGGTGCCTGCGAGGAAGGACCCTCCTACTGGGGCCATGCAGCCGGAAAGACACTTGACTATATCGATATGCTCAACCTCGCCACCGGAGGCAAGATCGACATGAGCGACGAGAAGCTGATACGCGACATGGGCGAATACATTGCCCGCTCATATGTGGGCGAAGGCTGGGTGGTGAACTTTGCCGACGCTTCGGCGCGCGGCGGGGGCGATCCATGGCTCATCTACCGCTTCGGTAAGGCCGTCGACTCCGACCTGCTCAAGAGCTTTGCCTCGATGCTCTACGACGGCGGCAAAAATCCCGGCAACGGCCGCGACATATTCCGCACTTTCCGCTCCCTCAGCATCGACAGCGAGCTCGCCGCCTGGAACAAACCATTCGAGCGCCCCGCGTCGACTTGGTATCCCGAGACAGAATTCTGCTATCTCTCCACTCCTCAGGGCCTCTTCTTCGCCAGCAAGGGCGGCTTCAACGACGAGAGCCACAACCACAACGATGCAGGCACCTTCTCGGTGTGGGCCGACAATTATCCCATCATCATCGACGCCGGAGTGGGCACCTATACCCGCCAGACCTTCAGCTCGGAGCGCTATTCTATATGGACCATGCAGAGCGGCTGGCACAATCTGCCTGTGATCAACGGCCACGAACAGCGCTATGGCCGCAAGTTCAAGGCTTCAGATGTCAAGGCCGGAAAGAATACCTTTGAGGTGAATCTTGCCTCGGCCTATCCCGAAGAGGCCGGCATCAACGAGTGGAAACGCTCATACAATGTCAAAGGGCGCGAAGTGAAAGTGACCGACCGCTACGATCTCCGCGAGGCCGCCGCTCCCAACAAGATCAACTTCCTCACCTGGGGCGAGATCGACGTGACCAAGCCCGGCAAGATCACCGTCGATGCCAACGGCCACAAAGCCGAGATCACCTATGATGCGTCGCGCTTTGAGGCCATGGCCCAGGATCAGGAGCTCCCCGATACCCGCCTGAGCAATGTGTGGGGCCCGAAGGTGACCCGTGTGACCCTCACCGACCGCAATCCGTCGGCCAAAGGCCGCTACAGCTACACAGTGAAAGCACTCTGACCGACTCCCATACCGATCTCTATTAATCTATCCATAATTAATCATCACCCCATATCTCTCACTGAGAGACGACAAAAACAATGAAACAGCTTATCTTTGCAGCCGGCATCGCCGCCGCAGTCATGACCGGCTGCGCCACAACAGAGAAAGATGCCACAGCAACCGCCGACTGGCAGAGCGCAGCGATCAGCAACGCCCGCCAGCAGATGGCGACCCAGATCGAGGCGATCGAGGCCGACACAACCGGTAAGGTCCTCAACCCCGTGACCACCAAGCGCAACCGCTTCAGCACCGCCTACTGCGGCTATGCCGACTGGCGCAGCGGCTTCTTCCCCGGAAGCATGTGGTATCTCTATGAGCTTACGGGCGACTCCACTCTTGTGCCTCTTGCCGAGAAATATACCGAGGCTATAGCCGAGGCCCAGAATCTCACCAGCCACCACGACATAGGCTTTATCATAAACTGTTCCTACGGCAATGGCCGCCGCTTTGTTAAGAGCGCCGAATATGACTCGGTGCTTGTGCAGGCCGCCAAGAGCCTCTGTACCCGCTTCCGCCCCGACGCCGGTGTGATCCAGAGCTGGAACACCTCTCCCGGTTCATGGCAGGCAAGCCGCGGATGGACCTGCCCCGTGATCATCGACAATATGATGAATCTCGAACTCCTCTTCGAGGCAACCAAGATCTCGGGCGACTCAACATTCTACAATGTGGCTGTGGCCCACGCCAACACCACTCTCAAGGAGCATTTCCGCGACAATGGCAGCTGCTACCACGTTGTGGACTACAATCCTGCCAACGGCGAAGTGTTCAGCCGCCAGACCGGTCAGGGCTATGCCGATGAGTCGGCATGGTCGCGCGGACAGGCATGGGCCATCTACGGCTACACCATGTGCTACCGCGAGACCGGCGATCAGCGCTATCTCGATCAGGCCATCAAAACCTTCGACTTCATGCGCAATCACGCCAATGCAACCGCCGACAAGATCCCTTACTGGGATATGGATGCTCCCGACGTGCCCAACGAACCCCGCGATGCTTCGGCTGCCGCTGTGATCGCATCGGCTCTGTATGAGCTCTCGACCTATCCGGTTGAAAATCCCGGTCAGTACAAGGATTATGCCGATGATATCATGATTTCGCTCTCATCTGACGAATATACCGCCAAGCCCGGCGAAAACGGCCGCTTCATCCTCAAGCACTCGACCGGTTCGATTCCTCACAACAGTGAGGTCGATGTGCCCCTGAACTATGCCGACTACTATTATCTTGAGGCTCTCAAGCGCAAGCGCGACATAGAGGGCTGAATGATACAAGGAAAGTGAATATTGCAAGATAGATCCCGGTGAAGGGCCCGGGGATGTGGTTATGACAATGGCGTTGGATAGTTTTTGCCACAACTTATCCACGGTCCCTTCACCTTTTTTTCACACCTTGAACCATTACCAAAGATGAAAAAATCATTTATAGCCACCATAATCCTGCTGCTGGTGATGGCTCCCGCAGCCCTCGCCAAGAAAAAGCAGGCTCCGGTCATGACCGACCGCGAGAAATGGGCTGATCTGGCTTACCGCATAGCAGCCCCTGTGCTCGAAAACATGAGCCGTGGCGAGCTTCAGAAAAATATGGATCTGGAGCTGAGCCCCGATTGGGACGGGCGCGACCCTAAAGTGACTTATATGGAGTGTTTCGGCCGCCTTATGGCAGGTATCACTCCGTGGCTTGCCCTTCCCGACGACGACACCGCCGAGGGAGCCAAGCGCAAGCAGCTCCGCGAGTGGGCCATAGCGTCGTATAAAAACGCTGTCGATCCCGAAAGCCCCGACTGCCTCCTCTGGGATGGCTCTCACCCCCAGCCTCTGGTTGATGCCGCCTATCTCGCCGAGAGTTTCATGCGTGCCCCCGAAGCCACATGGCAGCAGCTCGACAGTGTGACACAGCGCCGTTACCTCGACTGCTTCAAGGGTCTTCGCCGCCACCGTCCCGCCTACAACAACTGGCTCCTCTTCCGTGGTCTCATCGAGGCATTTATACTGACGGTCGAGCCGGAGAGCGCCGACAATTTTATCTTCACTACCGTTGGACGCAAGATCGACGAGTGGTATCTCGGCGATGGTATGTATGGCGACGGTCCCGAGCTGGCTCTCGACAACTACAATTCGTATGTGATTCATCCGATGTATATCGAGATGCTTGAAGCCGTAGAAAACAACCGCACACCGAGCACCCGCTGGGTGTCAAATATCCCGTCGGAGCTTGCAGTGAAGCGTATGCAGCGCTACAACCAGTTTGTAGAGCGGTTGATCTCGCCCGAAGGCACCTATCCCGCATTTGGCCGTTCGGTGGTTTACCGTCTGGGTGTGTTCCAGACCCTCGCCATGTCGGCTTGGAAATATGGCTGGCCCTCAGGTCTCACCAACGGCTCAGTGCGCTCGGCTCTCACCCGCGTGATGGAAAATATGTTTGCCGATCCGGGCAACTTCACCCCCAACGGTTATCTCGCGCTGGGCTATGCAGGTCATCAGCCCAATCTCTCCAACAGCTATACCAACAACGGCAGCCTCTATATCACCTCCACGATGTTTATGCCTCTCGGCCTTCCGGCCGACCATCCCTTCTGGACCGATCCGGCCGAGGAGTGGACACAGCAACGCGCGTGGAGCGGCAAGCCCTTCCCCATCGACGGCCATGTGTCGCTCAAGAGGTAAGGACGCGAGGCGCCCACGTTGATTCAACGACACATAAATGGATATAAGGCAATAAGATAGTTATTAGGTACACCTAAGGTTAGTTTGTGTCGGATGAGTCGGCAGCCTGATCGCAGTCGTCGGTTTTACGATAGCTCTGCGGCGGCACACCAAACAGCTTCTTGAAGCATCTTGTGAAATAAGCAGGATTGGTGAACCCGACCCGATAGGTTATATCGGCGACACTAAGTTGCGGCTGCGCTGATAGAAGCGTGGCCGCAAACTTTAATCTATAGTTGTGGATATACGTGTTGGGTGTCATGCCGGTGAGGCTCTTGAACTTGGCGAAAAACTGCGAACGCGACAGCCCTATTCGGCTACATATGTAGGATATGTCGAGATTAGGATCGTCGATACGCGAGTCGATTACCTCTGAGGTGCGCTTGAGGAGGTCGCGGTCGAGGGGATTGACCACGCTCAGGTCGATCTCGTTGATGGGCTGCTTGTTAAACTGGCCAATGAGCATCTTACGGAGACGGATGAGATTGTCGACACGCGCCAGAAGGATTGCCGACTCAAAAGGTTTTGTCACATAGTCGTCGGCATTGGCGTTCAGGCCCTCTATGCGCGACTCGGAAGCGCTCAGGGCGGTGAGGAGAATCACCGGAATGTGGCAGAGATTGACGTCGCTCTTGATGGTGCGGCACATCTCGGTGCCGCTCATGCGCGGCATCATCACATCGGATATGATGAGGTCGGGGTTGATGGCACGTGCTTTTTCAAGACCTTCCATGCCGTCGGCGGCTTCGGCCAATCTGAAGTAGGGTGTGAAGAAATGGACAAGATTGCGCCGCAACTCATGATTGTCTTCGACAATAAGTATGAGTGGCAGTTCCTGCTCGTCGGATGGGTTGTCGGGATCGTCGTTGTCGTCGGGACCGGAAGCCGCGACTGAGGGGCTATTGTCAGGCAGAGGACCCTCGTCAAATGCCGGGATGGCAGATGATGGGGTATCGTCGATCATGATGTTGGAGTCGCCCTCAAAAGGCTCGGGAGAGGAGGGGAGCTCGACGGTGAAAGTGGTGCCCTCGCCTTCACGGCTGGTGACGGATATGCGTCCGTGGTGCTTGTCGACAATCGATTTGGCGAATGCAAGACCTATGCCAGTGCTACGGTAGTCCATATCGTAGCGCTTCATCTCGTCGGAATTGCCATTGTAGAAGCGGTCGAAGATATAAGGGAGGTCTTTTTCGGATATTCCTTTGCCGGTGTCGGAGATTCGGAAAACGACCGTAGCGCCTCGGCCTCGGGCTATTGAGCAGCTTATGCTACCCCCGTCGGGGGTGTATTTGAAAGCGTTGGAGAGGATGTTGACCAACACACGGTCGATCAAGGCCGGGTCGTAGAAACCTTTGGGCACATCGTCGGGGATATCTATGGTGAAGTCGATGCAGCGCTTGGTGGCATAGTCGACAAATGGAAGCGCAGTGTGGCGCAGGGCATCGGCTGCGTCGTGGTAGCCGAGCCGGAGCACCTGATGGTTCTGTTGCAGCTTGCGGAATTCCAAAAGCTGGGTGATGAGGTGGCTCATCTGGCGAGAGTGGTCGCGGATGTGGCGGAGCACCTCAAGGAGCGATTCATTACGTTTGTACTTGGTCATGAGCAGATCTACATGGCTCATGATCAGAGTGAGAGGAGTCTGGAATTCGTGGCTCACATTGGTGAAAAAAACGAGTTTCTCCTTATTGAGCCGTTCGATCTGGTTTCGCTCGATCTTTTCCTTGCGCAGCGAGGAGCGCAGTCTTGCGGCGTCGAGACTTTTGTGGATTATGAAATACCCGATTGCAGCTGCGGCGATTATATATATGAGCCAAGCCCAGAATCCGGCATACCACGGACGCTCCACCTCTATGGCAATGCTTATCTCTCCGGGTATATCGGGCTGGCGCGCATGGAGGGTGTAGGATCCCGGCGAGAGACTGTTGTAGCGAATTTCGCCATCGTCGGCTGTGACCCAATGGTTGTTGTCGGAACCTTCGAGCCGGTATTCTACAATCGGTTGTCCTGTAGATGTGGTGTAGTCGCTCAGTCCGAGCCGCAGACTGAAGTTGTTGCGGTTGTGAGGCAGTCGGATACGCGAGGCGTATGGGAGAGCGCGGTCGAGGATCCCGGAGCCATCGCCGGGAATCACTTCGCGGTTTTGCACTCTGAGCTTTGAGAAAAAGAGCAGCGGATTACCGCCGGTCGAAGCTGATGCCCTGAAGTTGCTGCTGCTGAGGCGGGTGATGCCTTTGGTGCTTCCAACGAGAATGTCGCCGGATTGGAGAGGCAGCAGAGCGCAGTCGTCTATGATATGCGAGTCGGGAAAATAGTCGTTGAATTTCACCCGCTCCATATCGGCGTCGGGCTTCATTCTTACCACATTGTGTTCGGTAAGGATATATACAGATCCGTCGGGTCCGTTGGCTATGGTGTAGCAATAGTCGTCAGGCAGAGCGGAATTGGATGTGTTGTATTGGATCTGGGTGTCGCCATAGCCGGGAAAAGATATGATGCCGTCGCCGATGGTGGATACGAGCAGGCCGCTATCGGTGCAGCAGAAGCTCGACGGGGCTCCGTTGCCGAGTAATCGCGGCAGGGGCACAACCTCGGGCGACGACTCCTCAGGGTGGGCCACCCGATATATCCTTCGTCCTCTCTGGTGGAAATAGTAGAGATTGCCATCGGAGTCGAAGTCGATAAACAATGGCGGGGTAGGGGTGGCGATGTGGTGAATGCTGTCGGTGGTGAGATCCAGCCGCGACAGTCCGGTGCGCGATGCTATGAACAGATTGTCGCCTCTTACCTTCAGCGAGTGGATCACGTTGCCTAACTCCTGTGCCAGCCGCTGATTGTCGATCATATTGGTTGTTGTGCCGGTGCCTATGTCGTAGACCGAGAGTCCTCCGAGGTGGGTTCCTATGAATAGGCGGTTGCTTCCGGGATGATAAGCCAGGGCCTTTATGTTGTTTTGCCGCAGAGCGTTGGCGCCGCTCTTGGTGGAGAGTGTGGTGCGGATGTTCCAGATTGAGTCGACACAGCACACACCGGCGCCGTCGGTACCGAACCACAGATTGCCGTCGCGGTCTTTGGTCATCGCTATTATGAATGAGTGATACAGACCATCGGGTGCAAGGTTTTCGTAGTTGAAGTTGAAATACTGCTCGTCGGCTGGGGAGAAGTAGTTCACCCCACCGTAATAAGTTCCGGCCCATATGTTGCCCTGACGGTCACAGAGCATTCCAAACACCGACGAGTGGGTCAAGCCGCCGATGTTGGTGGGGATGCGTATGTGGCGCGTGTGTCCGGTGGCGGGATCGTAGCACGATAGTCCGGTGAAGGTGCCATACCAAATCTTTCCGGAGTGGTCTTCCACGGCGTTGCGGCTCTGGAGAGCGCCCATCACTCCCTTAGGGGCAAGAGGAGTGGATACCTTGACCGGATTCTTGTCTGACCTTCCACGGCGCAACAAGCTGCCGTTGACCTCGCTTATCCACAGGGTATTGTCGCTGCTTATGAAGGTAGAGTGAATAGCAGTGGAGGGGAGCAGCCTCTCGCGGCGGCGCGACTTGCGGTCGAATATATATAGGCCGGCGTCGGTGCTGATGTAGTAGGCGCCTGCGTCGGCGGCGAGGTGTGAGATGTTGCCTAATCCCGGGACAGAGAATTGAAATATCAGGCTGTCGTTGTGGGGATTTTTCACACAGATTGAGTCGGAGGTGATGAATATGATCTGTCCGTTGCTCCCGGTTAGTGCTTTTACGTCGGCGCCGCTGGTGAATCGGGAGAAACGATCGGTAACGATATTATATTTCACTACATCGTGGTCGATGTGCATGAACAGATTGCCTGTGGAGTCGGGATGAATAGCGCTCACTTCGTTTCCGATCCACACTTTGGAGCCGGTGTCGGGATCATTGATCCATCCCTTATAGACAGACAGAGAAGCGCCGTCGTACATGTTCACACCCTCTCTCGTGCCGAGCCATATGCGTCCAAGACCATCCTGGGCGATGGACATGACAGAGGGCTGGCTCAGGCCGTCGTTGAGGGTAAGATGCCTGAAGTATTCAGCTTTAGCGCAGTGTGGGCCCGCAAGTATAATGGCACACATGGCAAGCAGTGGTATGATGATGTTACGGATCTTCATGGTAAGAGATACGTCGGATGATAGATACCCTGCGATGACAGGTAGTTTATACTATGAAAGACAAAAGAGACACAAAGGTAGTTAAAAAAGATATAACTGTGTATTAAGGGGTGGAAAAAAGGGGATTGTGGCGGCATGTTTTTGCGATTCTTCGTACCTTTGTTGCATCAAATATCCTTCCTATTATGCCAAAGACAGACAGAGCTGAGATTTTTCCGGTGGTCGACACCGATGGGCGGGTGACCGGCAGCGCCACCCGCGGACAATGCCACGACGGCAAGAGTATGTTGCTCCACCCGGTGGTGCATCTCCATGTGGTTAGCAACGACAAGAGGTCGATACTGCTCCAGCGCCGCTCTCTGAGCAAGGATATCCAACCGGGCCGATGGGATACGGCTGTAGGAGGGCATGTGGACTATGGCGAGAGCGTAGATGAGGCATTGCAGCGCGAGGCCCGCGAGGAGCTCGGCATTGATGCTTCGGAAGCGGTGGCACTATGCCGCTACGAGTGGCGCAGCGAGCGGGAGCGCGAGTTGGTCAATGTCCATGTGCTGGCTGCCGACCCGTCGGAGCTCACAGTGACGCCCGATCCCGACGAGGTTGATGAGGCCCGGTTCTGGACGCTCGTGGAGATCGAGGAGGCCCGTGGCCTCGGGGTGCTGACCCCGAATCTTGAGCGAGAGCTCGACCGTATCCTTCCCCTTATAGAGCAGCTATGAGCGACCTGACCATACAGTGGATTGTGGTGGGCGCGGTGGTGGCCCTGTGTGTGTGGCGTGCGGTAGGCTCGGTGATGGCACGCCGGCGCAAAGGTGGCGGCGGGTGTGGCTGCGGAGGGGGAGCACCTCCGGTCATGATTGCAGCAAAGAGTCGGGATGCGATGGGTGTCCGTTGTCGCGCAACTGCCGCAAATAGGGCCCGCTGCAAATTGTAAAAAATGTTAACAAGTGGCTTCTGGGCCTTCTAAAGGGGGTCTGTGCAGCTTTTGTGGACTTTTTTACATGGTCATTCGGACGATTTGTGCGGTAGGGGTATTGGCAAAGACACTACCTTTGTGGACGGCTAACGGAGCGCTACAGGCTCCGTCGGAAGCCGAATCCATATCATGATCAATCATCACATTTTTTCACTGGCGGCAGCCCTGCTGATGGGCATGCCTTATATCAAGGCCGAGGATCAGTCGGCCCGCATCATTGTGAGCAATCCTCTTCCTCAACCGCGCACCGAGATGGTGGAGGTAGAGGCGTCGTCGCTCCCCGTCGCTCCGTTTGTAATCCGCGATAGCCGCGGCAGCGAGTTGCCTTGGCAGCTTACCCATGACGGCAAGGTGATCTTTCCGGCAACAGTAGGCCCGTCGGGCGAAGCTTCGTATACCGTTGCGCCCGGCAAGCCAGCTCCGGTCGACGAGCGTGTCTATGCTGCTTTTTATCCGGAGCGGGTCGACGATATGGCGTGGGAAAATGATTATGCGGCCTACCGGGCATACGGCCCCGCTTTCGGGGCCTCGGGCGGGGCGGCCTACGGCTACGATGTGTTTACGAAATCGACCACGCGCCCGGTGGTGCCGGAGCGCTATTTCAAGGAACTCGTGCAAAAGGTTTCGTATCACACCGACCATGGCGATGGCATGGATGTGTATGACGTAGGCCCCACGCTCGGCGGTGGCGCCACTGCTCCGTTGGGGCGCGATGGCAACCTGATCTTTCCGGGGGCGTTTTCCGAGTGGAAGATCCTCGACAACGGGCCACTCCGCACCACTATCGAGCTTGTGTATAATTATGGCGGAGGCAAGGAAACCCGTCTCATCACCCTTGATGCGGGTACTCCGTTTAATCACACCGAGTGCCGCTTTGAGGGATTTGATGCCGACTCGGTAGCCGCCGGTGTGGTCATCCACAAGCCAACGGCCGAAGAATATGTGACGGGCGCCGACTATGTGGCGTTCAATGATCCCACCACTGCTCCCGGAGGGCGTGGTGTGGGCCGCATATATGTGGGTGTGGTCAATGCTCAGCCGGGAGTGACCACGCGCTATATGCCTCTTCCAGCCCCTAAGGGTAAGGCTACAGGTCATGCGGTGACTGTGGCACCCTACAGCGAGGGGAGCGAGTACAGCTACTATTGGGGCTCATCTTGGAACAAGGGCCGCTTCATGACCTTCGACAGTTGGGTGAACGCCCTTGAAGATATGTCGCGCAGGCTCCGCGCTCCCATGAAGGTAAAGGTGGAGCGCTGACTATCCGCTTGCCCAATCATATAGAAAATATTAAACGAAACAACCAGATACAGACATGGTAAATTTTTCACTTGAAGGCAAGGTGGCCCTCGTCACCGGTGCAGCCTACGGAATAGGCCTCGCCATAGCCCAGGCATTTGCTGAGGCAGGCGCAAAAATTGTGTTCAACTGCTCGCGTCAGGAGACTGTAGACCGCGGACTGAAGGCATATAAGGAGCTTGGCATAGATGCCAAAGGATATCTCTGCGATGTGACCGATGAGGACGCAGTACGCGCCATGGTGGCCGATATCGAAGCCACTGTGGGAACAATCGACATCCTTGTCAACAACGCCGGAATCATCAAGCGCATCCCCATGGAGGAGATGAGCGCCGCTGATTTCCGCCGCGTGGTCGATATTGATCTTATCGGTCCGTTTATCTGTGCCAAGGCAGTGATACCCGGCATGATCCGCAAGGGCCACGGCAAGATTATCAACATCTGCTCGATGATGAGCGAGCTTGGCCGCGAGACCGTGAGCGCGTATGCCGCAGCCAAAGGTGGCCTCAAGATGCTCACCCGCAATATATGCTCGGAGTATGGCGAGCACAACATCCAGTGTAACGGCATAGGCCCGGGCTACATAGCCACCGAGCAGACCGCTCCTCTGCGCGAGCGTCAGGCCGATGGCAGCCGCCATCCGTTTGATTCGTTTATCATCTCCAAGACTCCGGCCGCTCGCTGGGGCACTCCGGAAGATCTGATGGGTCCGGCTGTGTTTCTCGCTTCCGATGCCTCCGATTTTGTCAACGGTCACATCCTGTATGTCGACGGCGGCATTCTGGCCTACATAGGCAAGCAGCCTAAGTGATGACCTGTACAGAGAAACGATCATTTGCATATTGAGACAATGGAACAGGTTTTCGCTTATATCATAGGATTGGGAGCCGCCGTGATGATGCCGGTCATTTTCACGGTGCTGGGCGTTTGTATCGGCATCAAGCCGGGCGACGCGCTCAAGAGCGGCCTGAAGGTAGGCGTGGGCTTTGTGGGCCTGTCGATAGTGACAGCGCTCCTCACGTCGGCTCTGGGGCCGGCCCTCAACACTGTGGTAGAGATATACCATCTGCAGCTCCATGTGTTTGACATGGGCTGGCCGGCGGCAGCGTCGGTGGCCTACAACACTGCTGTTGGTGCGTTTATCATCCCGGTGTGTCTGGGGGTCAACATCCTGATGCTTCTTACCAAGACGACCCGCACAGTCAATATCGACCTATGGAACTACTGGCACTTCGCTTTTATCGGCGCGGTGATCTATTTTGCGTCCGACTCGCTGGCATGGGGCTTTTTCGGTGCAGTGATATGCTATATCATTACTTTGGTGATAGCCGATATGACAGCCAAGGTGTTCCAGCGTTTTTACAAAGATATGGACGGCATATCGATTCCACAACCATTCTGTGCCGGCTTTGTGCCCTTTGCATGGGGTATCAACAAGGTGCTTGATAAAATCCCCGGAATCGACAGACTCGAGATCGACGCCGAGGGTATGAAGAAGAAGTTTGGCCTTATGGGCGAGCCTCTGTTTCTTGGTGTGATCGTGGGTGTCGGCATAGGATGCCTTACCTGCGGCTCGTGGGGCGAGATAGTCGACCGTATACCTTATATACTCGGCCTCGGTATCAAGATGGGAGCGGTGATGGAACTCATTCCCCGCGTGACGGTGCTCTTTATCGAGGGCCTTAAGCCTATAAGCGATGCTACGCGCCGGTTGATAGCCCGCAAGTTCAAAGGGGCCGACGGCCTGAATATAGGCATGAGCCCTGCCCTTGTGATAGGCCATCCCACTACTCTCGTGGTGTCGCTGCTGCTCATTCCGGTCACTCTGGCTCTTGCCGTTGTGCTTCCCGGCAACCAATTCCTTCCTCTGGCATCGCTTGCCGGCATGTTTTACGTGTTTCCGCTGGTGCTCCCTTTCACCAAGGGCAATGTGTTCAAGACCTTTATTGTAGGTCTGGTGGTGATGGTGCTCGGCCTGTATATGGTCACCGATCTGGCAGGGTGGTTCACCCTTGCGGCCAAGGATGTTTATGCAGTGACAGGTGATGGCGCCGTGGCTATTCCCGAGGGATTCAGCGGAGGCAGCCTTGACTTTGCCGGAAGCCCGCTGGCGTGGATCATTTTCCAGCTCACCCACGGACTGCGCTGGGTGGGAGCCGGCATTCTCGTGGTGGCAACGATGGCTATGGTGTGGTGGAATCGTGTATTGATCATCCGCAATGAGAAGGCCATGATCAGCTCCGGCTCCACCGAGATCGAGACAACAGAATAAAATCAATACCAATAATTTCCGACTAAAAATATATATAAAGGAATGAAGATAGTGACACTCGGCGAGATAATGCTCAGACTCTCGCCTGCCGGCTGCAACCGGTTTGTGCAGGTCGATTCATTTGACGTGATCTGGGGCGGCGGCGAGGCCAATGTGGCTGTGAGCTGCGCCAACTACGGGCACGACGCTTATTTCGTGAGCAAGCTCCCCACCCATGAGATAGGACAGGCCGCAGTCAATGCGCTGCGCCGCTATGGCGTCAAGACCGACCACATAGTGCGTGGCGGCGACAGAGTGGGCATATATTATTGCGAGACAGGCGCGTCGATGCGCCCCTCGAAGGTGATCTACGACCGTGCCGGCTCGGCTATTGCCGAGGCCGATCCATCCGACTTTGATTTCGATGCCATCATGGAGGGCGCCGACTGGTTTCATTGGAGCGGCATCACACCGGCCATAAGCGACAAGGCTGCCGAACTGACACGCCTTGCCTGCGAGGCAGCCAAGCGCCACGGGGTAACGGTGTCGGTCGATCTCAACTTCCGCAAGAAACTCTGGACCAAGGAAAAGGCTCAGAGCATCATGCGTCCGCTCATGCAGTATGTCGACGTGTGCATAGGCAATGAGGAGGATGCAGAGCTCTGTCTCGGCTTCAAACCTGCGGCCGACGTAGAGGGCGGCAACACGGCAGCCGAGGGCTACAAGGGCATTTTCAAGGCCATGGCCGAGGAGTTTGGCTTCAAATATGTTGCATCGACGCTCAGAGAGTCGTTTTCGGCTACCCACAATGGATGGAAAGCCATGATCTACGACGGCAATGAGTTTTATGAGAGCAAGCGCTACGATATCAATCCGATCATAGACCGTGTGGGCGGTGGCGACTCGTTTTCGGGTGGCCTGATCCACGGCCTCCTCACCATGAAGAGCCAGGGTGAGGCACTGGAATTTGCAGTGGCTGCATCGGCTCTGAAGCAGACCATCCCCGGCGATTTCAATCTTGTGTCGGAAGCTGAGGTTGCTGCGCTTGCCGGAGGGTCGGCCAATGGGCGTGTTCAGCGTTAATTACATATCATGAGTCTATAATTCAGTTATGGCACGATTTGATAAGCTTACCGTATTAAACAAGATAAAAGAGGCACCGATGGTGCCGGTGTTTTACAACAAAGATGCCGCAGTGGCCTGCAATGTTGTAAAGGCATGCTACGAGGGTGGCGTGAGAGCTTTTGAGTTTACCAACCGTGGCGACTTTGCCCACGAGGTGTTTGAGGCTGTGGTGAAATATGCCGCAACGGAATGCCCTGATATGGCGATAGGCGTAGGATCGGTTGTCGACCCATCGACTGCGGCCCTCTTCATCCAGCTCGGTGCATGCTTTGTGGTAGGCCCGATGTTTAATCCTGAAGTGGCGCGGGTGTGCAACCGCCGTGGTGTGGCATATACCCCTGGCTGCGGCACTGTGAGCGAGATAGGCAATGCCCAGGAGGCAGGCTGCGATCTCTGCAAGGTGTTTCCCGGCGATGTGCTGGGCCCGAAGTTTGTGAAGGGGCTCCTTGCGCCGATGCCCTGGAGCAAACTCATGGTGACCGGCGGCGTTGAGCCTACGGCCGAAAATCTCACAGCATGGTTTGGCGCGGGAGTTTTTTGCGTAGGTATGGGCTCCAAGCTCTTCCCTGCCGACCGAGTTGCGGCTTCCGACTGGGCTTATATAGCCGATAAGTGCCGCTCGTCGCTCGCGACAATCCACGATTATAAAAAATAACAAAGATGAAAAAACGACTTCTCACCATAGCTCTGGCCGCGATGTCGCTCTGCGCTGCTGCCCAGACCTCATATACCATCCAGCGTGCATGTCATCCTGATGATGCCAAGCACTACGACACCGATCAGCTCCGTTCACACTTCATGATGGGCAAGGTGATGGAAAATGATCATATCAACCTCACGTATTCGCTCTATGACCGACTGATCTTCGGCGGAGTTGTGCCTGTGGCCAAGACCATGACCCTTGAGACCATTGATCCCCTCAAGGCCGAGTATTTTCTGGAGCGTAGGGAGCTGGGAGTAATCAATGTAGGCGGCGATGGCATAGTGAGCGTTGACGGCAAGGAGTATGAGCTCCATTTCAAGGATGCACTCTATGTCGGACGCGGACATAAGGATGTGACCTTCCGGTCGAAAGACAGCTCGAATCCCGCCCGCTTCTATCTCAACTCCACTCCGGCCCACCGCGCTTACAAGACCCAGCTTATCACTATCGACGGCCGTAAAGGCTCAATCAAGGCCAACAGCTTTGCAGCAGGCAAGATGGAAGACAGCAATGACCGCGTGATCAACCAGCTGATAGTGTCGAATGTGCTGGAGGAGGGTCCCTGCCAACTTCAGATGGGCCTCACCGAGCTTAAGCCCGGATCGGTGTGGAACACCATGCCCGCCCACACCCACGACCGCCGCGTCGAGGCATACTTCTATTTCAATGTGCCCGAAGGCAACGCCGTGTGCCACTTCATGGGTGAGCCGCAGCAGGAGCGCATCATCTGGCTCCATAACGAGCAGGCGGTGATGTCGCCCGAATGGTCGATCCACGCTGCCGCCGGCACCTCCAACTATATGTTTATATGGGGCATGGGAGGCGAAAACCTTGACTATGGCGATATGGATAAAATCAACTATCTGGATATGAAATAAAGGATAATAGGTAAATTAGGAAGGCCGGCGCCCGGAATGAGATCTAAATGCACACACTCTCTCTCTCATCCATGGGCGTCGGCTTTGCTTTATTACGGTGGGACGAACAATAAAGGGACTCCAGCGGTTGAATAGACATAAGCCCCTCAACCGACGGGTCCATTGTTCAACGTATTATCAATAATCCTCCCTTCATTATGGAAAACGAGAAAAGAAGAAAATCCAACACCTCCGGCTGGCTCATCGTTGGAGTGCTGGTGCTGATTGTGCTTCTCATCATATGGCTCACCATAGCCGACTTTTTCGGTGACACCGATGTTGCGGCCCAAGCCATCAGTCCGGCCATTGACACCTTCAAGCACCTGACAGCATAGATATGACCGAGGCAGAAGTGCTCACGCCATCGGTGTGGATAGTGTGGGTGGTGATAGGTATCACTGCCGGATTCATGACCGGACGTCTGTTGCCGGAAAGGGCCCCCTTGTGGGTCACTATCGTTGTCGGTATAGCAGCCGCCTGCGTGGGCGGATGGATATTTACGCGCATTTTCGGCTGTAGTGACACCGACTTCTACCTCTCGCTGGTGAGCTCGGCACTCTTGTCGGGGATTGCCCTTTGGATAACTGCGGTGGTAGGGCGCCTGATCCATCGCAGTTAAGTCAGGGCTTGCTTGCCTTTTCGTGTGTTTTCGGCATAAAAAAAGGTCAAAGCGGAGCCTCGATAGCGCGTAATCGAAAAAAAAGAGCTATATTTGCACATCCAAACCGCCCGGATGGCGGAATTGGCAGACGCGACGGTCTCAAACACCGTTGGAGCAATCCATCCCGGTTCGAGCCCGGGTCCGGGCACCAATTAATCTCGCAACTGATTGATAGTCAATGGTTGCGGGATTTTTATGTTCGCCCGATATGGGCATACCATTATCACAATTATGCGATTAGAAACACTCAATTTGGCATAGGGCCACTCGTGCTTATTAACTCCACAACCAAAGTGCCGGCTTTCATAGTGTTTAGGTATCGCCATCGTTTTAGCGATTATATAGCACTCAACTTGTACGGTGGTATGTTTGGGCTTGATTATACTCCCTCAAATTCATACTTAATTACCATTGGAGGAGATATTGATGTCAGATCATTTTAGTTTCAGCCACACCATATCGATTTGCCTCAGAGATGCAGGTATACAAACACTAATTTCCGTCCGGGTATTAAGTACAAGCGTTGACTTGTGGCAAACGTCTATGGCGAAATACAGGCGGGTGTGATCCTTAAAATGTCCAGTCGCGTAACAGGTGTGTCAGGGACAAAACGATATTTCGATATCCCCATGCCGACACGCCCCTTCGTAAATGTATCTTTTGTGTTAAACGCGGCCATATCCTTTTATGGTGTTGGATTGCAATTCGGGAGCAATATTATAACTAATAACACACCTGAGCAACTAAATATTGTCACTATATTGGCATGACACACGAAAAAAATTTGCACAATTGAAAAAAAGTTACTACCTTTGCAACGCAAAACGGAAAGCGCCTTTCGCAGGTGCCGTCACATCCGTTAAGCGATGATTCGCTAGCTCAGTTGGTAGAGCACAACACTTTTAATGTTGGGGTCCTGGGTTCGAGCCCCAGGCGGATCACGAAAGGGTTCGGAAGAACACCGCAAAGCACTGAAATCAGTTGATTTTCAGTGCTTTTTCTTTTTTGGTGAAATTGCAGGATAAACGCAGAATATTACCTACAGGCGTGTACAAAACGTGTACATCGTGTTTCGTGTACAAAAATGTACACGGTTACACGGATAGGCCCGCAACAGGCTGATGACTGCGGATTTGCAGAAATTCAACTTTGAAAAAGTGGGGTTCTGCGGGCGGGAACGCGACCCTCGACCCACAATTCGGGTGTGACACGGCTAATTTTAACTTTATTTAAGATTTGGCCTTGTCCGATGTAACTATTCAGCGGACACACTGAGTCGGTCTCCCTTAGAAAAAGGGCGAGAATAGCGTTGAAAGGCGAGTTGCCGTGTTTTTTTGTGGTCTCGACAATTGAATGCAGATCCATGAATGCGTCGGCTCCGAGGTCAGAACGGAAGCATCCCGAGTTCTTGAGTTTTTATCTTCAGTTTCCTTATGCCGCGTTCCGAAGCATTGTTGTCTGGCGGTATTGCCGGGTCTTTGAGGAAGTTGAAAATATAATCCCGACATTTGAGCAATCCATTTTTGAAAAGTGGTGAACTTCTCGCTCAACTTTGACAGATTCTCGTCTATAAGTTTATCAAGGCGTGCAAGCCAAGGTTTCGTCTCCAATGATTCCGTCGGTCTTTGGTTACGCTCGTGTATGGCTTCCTGCAACAGTGATTCAACCGACTTTGACCATTCCTGATCTTTGTCAAGCTCGTTGAGATACTGACATTCCCGGAGCAGGTGAGCAAGGCATACCTGATGGTTCAGGAAATGGAGTGCGAAATATGCGCTATGGCGGTCGGTTACGGCAGTCATCCTCTCAAGGGAGTCTCCAAAACGGTCTTCCAGCTCCTGGCCCTTACGGCTCTTGCCGTGAAAAAGCAGTGTGAAACAGACAGTCTGCGCTATCCAGGCCCAGTCAAGCCGTTTTTTGCAGTAGCAGCCGGACTCATCAAAACCAACCACAGCCGACTTCATGATGTATTCCTTTATTTTTTTCAATGGCTGGTTCCGCGGCTTTCCTCGCCTCGTTCAACCAGTTGACCATAGAACCCTGGCTTATTTCAAGGCCGAAGACTTCCTTGAAGAAAAGTCCTATGCGGTTGAAGGGCAAGAACTGCACGACGGAAAGATATATGACAAGTCCCTTCACGGACGCGTCGTACACGACTGCATTCGACCTGCGGCGCTCGGAGTTGGCCTTTACGCGGCTTCCGCATGTGCGGCATACTTTTACATAATGGTTCACCTGCGTAATCAAAGGCTTGAGTGCAGGCAGAGATATGATTTGCGTTACGTAGTCAAGGATTGTGTCGCAGTCTTCCAATGAGTCGCCACATTTGTCGCAAGTCTCGGGAGTGTTGTCTACCACAACATCGGGATTGTCGTTTACCCCAAGCGTTGAACCCTCGTGTCCGGGTTGACCACCCGGCTTTTTGCCCGTAGGCTTGCGAAGCGATTTGGTGCGACGTATTATCTCGTCCTTCAGTTTCTCCTTTGAAGGTGGCGTACTGCTGTTCCCGGAGTTCTTTGGTGGCTCCTCATACTTGGCAAGACGCTTACGGAGTTCCTCTTTCTCTTTACGCTCTTTTTTAAGCATCATTTTCAAGTCGCGGATCTCCTTTAGTTGGCCTTGTGAGGTGCGGTTAATCTGGCATATGGTCGCGTGTTGGGAATCGATAGTTTTCTGCATCGATTCTATCTGTTTCGCAAGTGACGAAATCGCCTTAGATATGTCTGTAACCGTTTGTTTCACAGATACAAAGATACGAATTTTATTTGAGATGACCAAATAAAATTACATCTTTTTTTATCTGAATTTCAAGGCTTTATAAAATGTATTTTAGAGTATTGAGAGGTCGTTGTCTGACCCTGTCGGTAATAGTTTCAGTTTCCGCATCAGTGTATCCGCTGAATAGTTACCGTCCGATGGTTTTGTCAGTCGTCCCTGCTGTGGTCTTCCCCATTCTGCCGTGTGAAATTCGTGTACAATGTTAAATCTCGCTGAAAAATCGGCCGGATGTACACGGTTACGCCACCGCCGGAGTATCATGTTTCGAAGCGCATTTGGAATCCGGGTTAAAAATGAGTATCTTTAAGTAACCATTAAACCCGTAAGTAACATGACAAACAACCCTTATTTCACCCTGACCTTCTTCACACGGAAGCCAAGGTCGGAAGGCTACACCGACCACAAGGTGTATGTCAGAATTTCAGTGGCAGGTCAGCAGACTGACCTCGCCATAGGTCGCTCGGTCAATCCTGAGAACTGGGACCAGAAACGCAAGCTCTCGAAAGGTCGCTCCCGGCGCGATCTGGAGCTGAACAAGTACCTCGATGAGATACGGGCCAGATTTTGTGAGATACATACCAATCTCGTACGTGAGAAGAAACTCGTCAACCCTATTGTTATGCGCGACCTGTTTCTCGGCAAAGTTGAGAAGCCTAAGATGCTATGTGAGATTTTTCACTGAATCCAACGTAAAGAGAAAAGAGGAAATGGAACGTGGCGATATGGTCAATGCAACCTATCTGCGCTGGGAACGTTGCGTAACATACCTCGGTGAGTTCCTGCGTCTGACTATGAATGTCGATGATATTCCGGTAAGGGATGTCACGGCAGGAATGATAGATGATTTCGAGCATTTCCTGCGTGTCAGCAAGAACTGCGCTAACAACACGGCTGTGAAGTACCTCCGCTATCTCAAGAACACTATCCAGTATGCCATCGCGCATAAGTGGATAACAGAAGACCCGTTCATCGGCAGGAAGTTCCACCGCACTCAGGCGAAACGCCAATTTCTGACTGAGGCTGAGATTATGGAGATTCTCAAACTCGACTTCTCCATGATGCCGCGTCTGGAACTTGTCAGGGACACATTCGTGTTCTGCTGCTTCACCGGCCTTGCATTCTGCGATATTAAATCGCTTCAATGGAGCGACATCGAGAAAGACCGCGACGGCAATATGTTGGATACGCAAGTCCCGTGAGAAAAACCGGCGAGTTGAGCATCATACCGATGTTGGAGGTGCCGCGTCAGATAGCCGACAAATATGTCAATCACCCTGTTGCTATATCCACAGGAGTCGTGCTTCCCGTATGCTCCAATCAGAAAATGAACGCTTATCTCAAAGAGATTGCAGATCTCGCAAAGATAACCAAGCCTCTGACCACCCATATCGCGCGACACACTTTCGCGTCTCTGTCGCTCAACAACCATGTCCCTCTCGAATCAATCCAGAAGATGCTCGGACACAGCGACATCAAGACAACGCAAATCTACGCAAAGATTCAAGACCAGACCGTCTATGA
>PDYJ01003089.1_pt1 | contig 36417 bp, 30 predicted proteins | sample 1430841 | NCBI WGS metagenome assembly PDYJ01 (sample SAMN07237672, study PRJNA390542) | Gut metagenome, whole genome shotgun sequencing project. | isolation source: fecal pellets | host: Mus musculus | place: USA: New York, NY | collected 2016-10 | reverse complement strand
CATCGAGTATCAAGCAGCCGATGGCAGCTGGGTGGTATTCTCCCCTATCATAACCGCCACTATACCTCGGTATGGATCCGAGGTGCAGTTGCAGGTTCACAAGCTCTTTTGGGAGGCTATTCTCGACTATCGAAAGTGGATATCGTAAATTGGATGTAAAAAGAGCCATAGCGCTGAAATCAGTCTATGCCATCCGCTTCTATGAACTCTTCAGCGGAAAGACCGAGCCAATCATCTATTCCATTACAAAGCTCAAAGAGATGTTTGCAATCAAGGACAAGTATAAACTTACCGCAGATTTTCGTCAGATATGTTATTGAGCCAGCGAAAAGAGAATTGGATGCGGCAGCACCCTATAGTTTCGACTTTGAACCTATCAAGGATGGGGCGAAAAATCATCGCATTTCAAATTTACGCCTCTGCATTATCCTCAGCGAGAAAACGAGGATGCCGAAGTGCGAGACCTGCATCGGAAGCTTTCGCTCTCTTGGGATATCCGAGACCGCCATGTTCGAGACTATCTCAGAAAACTCCATAGGATTCACCGAAGTTGAAATCAAGAACAATATCGAGGCGTACCAAGGACGGACTTGAGGCAGCACGTGCCAGAGGGCGCAAAGGAGGCCGACCGAAAGCAGCCTCCGGAAAGATTGAGACCGCTCTGAAGATGTACGATTCAAAGCTACACACCATATCCGAAATAACCGCTGCCACAGGCATCAGCCGGGCAACACTGTACCGGGCTATCGAGGAACGCAAAAGTAATAAAGTAAATAAGTAAACTTGATTATTTGTAACAAAGTTTACTTATAATAAGGTAATAAAGTCACAGACCATTAAATCACTAAACGAATATTTATTATTCTTACAATCTCGTGTTGAAAAGCGATGAAAATGCCCGGCTAAACTTTTTGCCCTTAATATTTGTGTATATAGTATATATTTTATATCTTTGCACCATAAATCTAAATGATATGGCAACATCACTAAACATCAAGCGCAAAAACATCGACCTCCCCGTCGATACTCTGCAAAAGCTCTCCATCATGGCAGTAGCCCAGGGCAAGAGCTTAAAGAACTTCATCGAGACGGTTCTTATATCAAAAGCCAATACCGTGGCCGTTGAAGTAAGCGAAAACCCATCTCCCTCCGGCGACCCGTGGTTTAATGACCCGGAAAACATAGCCTCCGTAAAACGTGGCATGGAAGATATAAAAGCCGGAAGGTGCCGGGCTTACTCAATGGACGAAATAAGAGAATTGTTAGGCGTATGACTTACGAACTAATCTTATCGGACGAAGCGGCAGAACACATGATAGAGTGGCGAAAGTCCGGGCAAAAGAAAACACTAAAGAAGATTAGCAATCTATTTGAGGAACTGAAAGAACACCCCAAGTCCGGCACCGGACACGTTGAACAACTAAAAGGAGATATGTCGGGGTTATGGAGTCGGGAAATCAACAAGGGCGACAGAATGATTTACAGCATTAAAGATGACAAGGTAATTGTCAACGTGCTATCTCTCAAAGGGCACTACGACGACAAATGAATAGGACAGGCAGGGCAATGCCCTGTCTGTCTTTTATATGTGACAATTCTGGGCGAACTGATCTGTTTTTTTTAATTTTCAAAGCTGTGCCGGAGGTGTAGCTGCATCGACATCCGGATATAAGAAACCTTACTTACAGAACGACAATCTCCGGCAAGCCGCCCGATACTGTCACCTTCTCATACCCCGTTTCGGTGTGTCCGGCTTTTGCCGCAGCTGCTCTTCCTCCTGCTTTCTCTTCAGTCCGAGAGCCTCGGTAATCTTCGCCCATATATTCCTGAAGAAGTCCGCTATGCGCATACCGCACATGGAGATGAACGAGTCCTGCCCCCTATTCTCCATCTTTATCTCTACCTCCTGATAGTATTCCTTCGTATATCCTTACCATTGGAAGGGTCTGTCCATGAACATGGCTTAAACCTTATGGCTTCTCCACCAAGTATTCTGTCCTGCCACTCCGGACGGTCGATGCCTATGGAGACAAGTTCCCTAAGCAACTTAATCTCCAAAGGATGCCTACGCACAAGAGCAGTCATCGAAGCATTGGCAGTTGTCTGAAGCCGCTCCATGTCTGCCTCGGCTTTCTCCCTTGCTTTCCGTTCCTTCTCCGTCTCTCCCCTCGCCTTCTCAATCTCGCTGTCCTTGCCTGACACGAGCAGCTTGAGTCCGGCATTTTCTTTCGCCAGTCTCTCGACATCCTTCTTGGCAAGGAAACTTATCGAGGCGTTGTTGATGCGTTCAAGAGCCTCCCTTTCTATCTTTCGCACTTCCTTCTCCCTGCTGTCATACGATGCCAGCAGTCTGTCGGCTGAAAGCTCGACACCCTCCAGATATTCGTTAGCGGTGAACAGGGTGTCGAATTTGCTACGCTCTTCTTCAACTTTTGGCTTGAGCTCCTCCAGCTCTCTTTGTTGACGGGCTATCTCCAGATTTTTCTCCGCAAGCTCGGAAACCTTATCGGATAACTCATCCTCCTTCTGCCGGATAACCTTGTCACGGCTCTCTATCTCGGCATCCTTTTTTTACAAGAAGGTTCTCCATCTTTGCAAGCTCGGCAAGCACCTCGTCAAGCTGGGCGTGCATTTCCTCGCAATGCTCCCTGTAATACTGCGCAAGCTCCTTATGCCTTGCCGGGCTTCCCTCCTCGCCACGGCGAAGTCCGAACTGCTCCATAGCCTCCGCATATTCCGTCTGCCTCCGCTTGAGTCCGGATTTCGTCATTATGTCGTCGGCGCACAGCCGCAGTGTCGATGCGTCAGCCTTCTTCTTGTAGCGTCTCTTCTTTTTCGGTGCCTCCGCTCCCTCGGCAGCGACCTTCTCCTTGTCCTTGGCGAGCCTCTTCTTGGTGGTCGCCTGTTTCTTGCTCTCGCCCTGAACAACCGGGACAAGCGACACATGGAGGTGCGGAGTCTCCTCGTCCATGTGCAGAACCGCACTCACGATATTCTCCTTTCCATGTTCCCTCTGCGCCCATTTTACCGATTCCCGACACCAGTCCAAGAGCCGTCCTTGGGCGATTATCTCCGCCATAGCCTCAGGCGACGCGCTCAGCCGGATCTCGATGCAGCACACCTGGTCTTTCCGGATCTTGCGCTCATACTCGTTGCCTTCCTTGTCAGTCTGACGCTTTACAGCCATGAGCCGCTTCTCGATGGCGGCGGTGCGCCCGGTCTTTTTCGCCTCCGGAATGAACTCCCGGTTATGCTTTGTAAGGTCGGAACGCTTGATGTTGTAGGGTATGTGCTCCGTGCCGTCAGCCTTTTTCCTCTCGATATGGGTGGTGTAGCTGACAGGAGGGCCGTAGCACTTCGCATAATGACAGACAACGTAATTGCTCATTTTTTCTGGTTGTGGGTGGCTGGACGGATGTACTTGAGTACACGTTTATAAATTAGCATATCAATATTTCACATTGATTACATGAAAGCTGTTACCTCCGTATGATTGATTGACTGATTGGTCAGGTCAGCGATCAATCACCTGCTCAGTCAGTCACATGATTGATTGTCCGATTAATGAATTGATTGAATAATCAGCTAACCAACTAATCAATTAATCATTTATTCATTCAATCACTTGTTCATACGTCTGAACGTTCATTTGTTTGATTGTTCAGACGTTCAGACGTTCATTCATACATACACACGGTATAAACAGACTTCATGACGGCAGCCGGATTTCTCCGGATCATGCCGGATACGGCCCGGAAGGGTTGCAAGGGGAACGGCGGCCGCAGAGCGGTTCCCTTTGCCGGAGGGTGCAGGGAGAGGGTCACTCCCTGCTCAGGGGTGCCGGGGGCTGAAAGCCCTTGGCCGTGGGTCCGGGAAGGGTCATCCCGGCGGTGGGGTTCAAAGGGGAGAGGACACTCCCCTTGTGGGGGTTGTAGGGGGCAAAGCCTCCTGCCTTAATAGGGCTAAATATAGCGTCCCAACGGAGTGGATGCGGTGGCGCAGCCAATATTTTGCACTATTAAGCTATGGCAAATTTTTCAAATTTGCTCTTTCGCGCAAGCGATGGCACTGCTCCTATAACACCGGTACACCGAGATTTGTTTGGCTATATACAACAAACATTGTCCTGTCATTCTTCATTGTCTGAAGATGCAGCCTTTGATTCAGTCCACCAGCGGTGGACTGTCGGCCTTGTCAGTCCGGTCTCACGGGCGCACAATGACTTGTTTTTGCAACCGGGATGCTGTTCCTGCCATTCACGGACTATCGCCTCAACAGATTTTCTGCCTGAACCGTCTGTCCACTTTTCCTTTCCCTTAGCTACAGATTGAATATCTCTACTTGCACGAGCAATCTTCAAATGTAAAGATTGCTCCCTGCCATTCCTCTTATTCCTCTCGATACGGATTCCGGTTGTAGTCTCAATGACTCTTAGCGGCCACTTGCAATACTGCTCGTCATAGGCTCTCATAGCGTCCTTCACATCATCCTCCGAGAACGGGTTGTCAACCGTCTCCGTCTTGCGGTCAAAAGCAGGAACCAAGGCAAGCGCATCGTTCAGAACCTCCTCCCGTGGTATGCCGCACTTGACAGCATACACCACCAATGTCAACACACACCAGTAGCGGTGATGAACCGTCACCTCGCTGCCGTCCCTCAATTTTGCAAGCCACCAGTCATAAAGACCACGGTTGACATTCCATTTCTTCCCGACACGGTTTCGACCTATGACACGTGAGGCGTACCACTCCGGCCAACGCTTCCTCGCCTCCTCCAATGTCACCCTCGCCGGATTGTGCGGATGCTTCTCCTTAAGCTGCCCTATCTCCTCGTCAGAGAGTTTGTAAATGCCAAGAAAACTGTTCAACTCATCCAAAGTATGCAACGGTGCCTTACGGTTCCAGAACGCCCTTATAGGCTTGCCGAACTTCGTCTTCGTACCCGGCAGACGGAATCCCTGAACAACGCTCTGCACCTGCGGAGAGTCGAGCTTCGACACAAGCCACACTATCCTCGTCAGTCCGGCCTTCAGCTTGTTCAAGGCATTGAGGCGTGTCTCATACATCCCGACAGGACTCTCAAGCAGATAATAGACATGAACGCCATGCCCAGAGTTGACGATGATGTTGGCTACAGGATAGACCCCCGTGGTCATGCCCCTCAACAACGCCCTCACCTCATGTATGCTCACACCGTCCAAATCAATAGCAAAGGCATAGAGATAACGGGCATTCCTGTAAGAGTTCGTCCTCCCCACATAGGTGACAGGGGACATAATCGCAAACTCCCGGTTCTCCAAGAATTTCATAGTTTCCTCGTCATCCAAGAGCATCAGTCGGTGTCTCGCCTTACCTCCATCCTTATAGAATATAACCGGATTGTATCTCCACATACGGTAGCCGCTGTAATCTATCTGAGGGGAGGACAACTGAAGGGGGGCTTCGCCCTCACTGACCGTTCTCCTGTTCCTCATCTTCTGACTGAGCCAAAGCCTATATTCCCGGCTCTGAATCTCCTCAAACGGAACAACGTCCTCACCACTCCCCAAAGCCTTCCTCTCAAACAAGGTATCGACAAACTCGCCTACCTCCAACTCAGCCAACTCGTAATGCTCGTTATCCAACAAATATAAACTCTTCCCCTCAAACTCCCGCTCAAGCTCCTCCACGGACACACGGTTCAACTTAGCCTTCAGGACATCCAAAGACCATATAAATTTATTGAACTGCTCGTCAGTCAACGAGTCTAAATCGAATCCGTCTATACCCATAATTGAAAATTTTAAACAGGAAGGCGCTCGTTCCTCGCGCCACTACAGGGGGGCGTATATTATCAATATAGTTTTTTTACACTTTTGGCAAATTTAGCACCTTTTTTCGAGAACACCAAATTGACAAGAAACATTAGGCGGAATCCTCTCAAGACCCCGCCTAATTTAATACCGATTTATTTGTTTACTGATTTATATATTTAACCATTTAGCGATTTACTGTTCAATTGGCAAGGTACTTCTTCAGAGCAGCAATCACGATTCCCTTCTGTGTTGTCCTCTCGATTACAGCAAGCATCCTCACTTCCTGCATAAGTGAATCGGGCAGCTTGAATGTCACATTGACTTCAAGCTCATCGCCACCTGCCTTCGGTCTTCCCGGCTTACGCTTATTGTTCACATCATCCATAGCCCTATTTTATTTCAGCGAACTCTCTCGGGTATATCCCGGCGGCATACTCTTCAAGCTCACGAGAGATTTCTCCAACTCGTCTTACGCCATCCTCCGTCTCCATTATGGATATCTCAGGAACGACGAGAGAGGCTGTATATCTCTGCAACGATTCTCCCTCCGTGAAGCACAACCCTATCCCGGTGGAGACATCGGTAATGGTTACGGCCTTACCATTCTTTTCAATCTTGTATTTCATATTGTTTTGTTTTGTTTTGTTTTATATTTTTATATTTTTATATTTTTATATTGTTTTATTGTTGCAAAGTTAATCATTAATTCTCATCAGACAAAATAAATCACTAAATAAGTAAATATCTATTTCGCTATATCAATAAATATCGTTATCTTTGCAGAGCCTTTTGAAATAAGGGTTAGACATCAATAACAAAACATCAATGAAAGCAAAAATCATCGCAGTCGCCAACCATAAGGGAGGTGTAGGCAAGACAGCTTCGGTGGCATCCATTGGAGCCATTCTTGCATCAAGAGGGAAGAAGGTTCTGCTCGTAGATCTCGACACCCAGGCAAACCTTACCCGTCACTTCATGGAGAGCATACCACCTCGGATTATATACCACGCCATCCGGGAACAGTCCAACCTCCCCATCTATCCAATCCGAAACAACCTCGACATCGTTCCCAGCGGTCTCGATATGGCAGGGATTGATTTGGAGCTTCAGATGATGTTCAACCGGGAAAGGGTTCTAAAAGTACTCCTTGACCCTTATAACAGCATTTATGACTACATCATTCTTGACTGTCCTCCGGCTCTCGGTCTTGTCACCATCAATGCACTGACAGCTGCCACCCATCTGATAGTCCCGATGAAGGCAGACCTCATGTCTAACTATGGACTCTCGATGATGGATCAGTTCTGTGTTAAGATGCAGGTGTTGAATCCCGGCATCCATATAGATTATATCTTCTTCAACATCTATGAGAAAGGGCAGACAATAACCGATGCAATCGAGGCTGATGTCCGGGCAAAATATGGAGACCGTGTTATGACAACAGTTGTCAGAAAGAACAATGATGTCTCAAAAGCAGCCTTTGATTACACAGATATCGTAAGCTTCAATCCGGATGCAAACGGTGCAAAGGATTTCCAATCCCTTGTTACAGAACTTGAAAGCAAGCTATAATTAAATAGCTATATAATTGTTTACCTATTTAGATATTTAACTATTAAACTAAATAAATAAGAAAATGGCAACAAAGAAACCCCTGACAGTACCTCAGAACGGTACACAACCAGCCGAAATAAAAACACCGATGGAAAACATGATATCCGGGGCCACAACAACAAAGTCGAACGGGAAGAAACCAACATCTTTCAGTCTCGACCCTGAACTATTAATACAGTTCAAAGCCGGATGCGTACACCAGGGCCGGCCGATGTCAAGTGTAATCGAGGAACTGATGCTGCAATTTATAAATACCAAGTGCTGATGAAGCGAAAATTCAAAAGACTAAAATCTATCAAAATACAAGGGTTCAAGTCAATCCCATTCCAACACCCATTAGAACTGATGTTCGGAGACATCAACATTCTTCTGGGAGCAAACGGTGCTGGGAAGAGCAATATCATCAGCTTTTTCAAAATGCTCGGCTTCATGATGAGCGGAAGCCTTCAGAGATTCATAGCTGAATCCGGCACCAATCAGAAATTTCTTTACTACGGGGCAAAAAAGACCCCTACAATGTGTGCGTCCCTGAGATTTGAGGCTCCATCTTTTTACGATATCTATAGTTTCAGTCTGACAGCAGCTGTGCCGGACAGGCTTATCCTTACATCGGAGGATATCGAATGGAAGCATGACCAGAAACACAAACCTTTCAGGAGTCAACTACAATCAGACTTTAATGAATCTGCATTGGTAAAGTCCGATGAGAAAACCGAGAAAGTGATTCGGAATCTGTTAGGATCATGCAAGGTCTATCAATTCAGCGATTCGTCCATAAGTTCTCCAATGAGACAAGCCTCTACTGTTGACTCCGCCCATTATCTCCAGTCAGAAGCCAACAACCTGGCATCTTTCCTTTATTACCTAAAGAACAACTATCCCGATTCTTTCCGTAGAATCTCGGAATATGTCAGAGACGTTGTTCCGCAGTTCCACGATTTCTATCTTGAGCCGGAGCGGGGTTATATATCCCTCAAATGGATGGATAATTCAGCGAATGACTATGTTCTTTCGGCAGATCAATTTTCTGACGGGTCAATAAGATTTATCGCCTTGGCAACGCTGCTCCTTCAGCCGGAAGAGACAATGCCTTTCGTCATCATCGTTGACGAGCCGGAACTTGGACTTCATCCCTACGCCATCGATCAACTGAACGAGATGATAAAGGATGCCTCAAAACATGCACAGATTATTGTAGCCACACAATCAACGGCCATCATCGACGGCTTCTCGGTCGATGAAGTCACGGTGATTGAACGTGACCCAAAGATACAGGGCACATGTGCCCGGAAGTTGACAGAAGAAGAGTACCACGACTGGCTTGAGGAATATACGTTAAGCGAACTCTGGAACAAGAACATCATAGGAGGGCGTCCAGTATGAGATTCGTGATTTTACATATACTCTGTGAGGGTCAGACAGAGGAAAGATTCGTCAAGGAAGATCTTTCTCCATATCTCCGGCAATTCAACATCTACCCGAAACCGATATTGCTTCTTACCTCAAAGAAGAAGAATGCCCGGGGCGGAATGTTGAGCTATGCACAAGCCAAACGCGACCTCATGATATTGAGACGACAATACCGGGACAACGACAATGAACGACACCTGTTCACAACGATGTTCGACTTCTATGCCCTCCCGGATGACTTCCCATGTTTCAAGGAATCCTCCCATTACTCAAACATAAGGGATCGTATATCATTCATTGAGACTGAATTTGCAAAAGATATGGGATTTGACGCTTTCATACCCTACATACAGTTGCATGAATTTGAGTCGCTTCTTTTCGTCAATATAACAAAACTCGAATCAGACTATCCTCTTTCAAGGACACAGATCCGGAATCTTAAAGAGGAAACCGATATATACGGAGACCCGGAGTTGATAAACGACAGTCCGGCGACCGCTCCAAGCAAACGGATAATAAAGGCTCTTGAACAAAACTATAATTACAACAAGGTTCAAAGCGGTGCTGCCATCACCACTCTAATCGGAATGGAATCACTTCTTGACAACTGCCGACATTTCAAAGAATGGGTTGAGCAACTGAAATCTTTAGCAAATAAATACGATTAAGGTAAAATTCATCACATAGTAACATCTACATCATATATGAAACAGACATCTCATATTCTTATGCTCATGCTACTATTATTAGCTTGTTGCATAACCTCCTGTTCCAACCATAGACAACAGGAGGCACTGAACCGTGCAGAATCATTGATGGAGGCACATCCGGATTCAGCTTTGACTATTCTTGAAGGAATAGAAAAATCGGAGCTTGGCTCAAAAGAAGAACAGGCTCGATATGCTCTTCTTATATCTATGGCACTCGATAAGAATTATATCGACACAACATCATTTGATGTAATACAACCGGCGATTGACTACTATCTCAAAAGTGGAAATCCTACTGAGAAACTTCGTACATACTACTATCAAGGGCGTATCTTTCAAAACAAAAAAGACCGGGATAATGCCCTTAATTCCTTTATCAAAGGTATCGACGTATCATCAGACAGTGATGATTCTTTGTCAATAGCGAGAACCCTTGTTGCACAAGGAGGACTATACAATGAATTCTACGATTTTGACAGCTATACAGACTGTCACTTAAAAGCCGCTAAAATATATCACGATTTAGCTCTTAGTTGGAACGAGTTTGACTGTTTACTTAATGCCCTAAATGGGGCAATCGCGTTGGGCAATAAAAACAGAGGAGACAGTCTTTTGTCTATATGTAACAAATTCAGGAATTTAGACAATGCCCAGAAGCTTGCGCTGGCCAAACATCAATTATCATATGCTTTAAAATTTGGAGATAATCAAAGTATTAGAACCTTGATTGCTAGTGAGGAAGACAATTCTAACTTCGACCCCAATGGCTTACTCAATCTCGCATTAGCATATAACAAAGTTGGCAAATCTGCAAAGGCAAAGCAATTACTTGATTATGTTAATAATGGTCTTGAGTATGATACGCTTAAATATCTGGCAATATTAGTTCCTGTTCTTGAGAATATGGGTGATTATAAGAATGCCTTTACTGTTTATACGGAATTCAGTCACAAGATGGATTCCATAAACACATTTAGATTCGATCAAAAATCTAAATCCGTTGACGAGAGACATCAAATAGAACTTAAAGCAGAACAAGATGCGAGAGAGAATGCCAAAATTATTTGGAGTTGTATTGCAGGTATTATTTTCCTTATTTTGGTGGTCGTGATTCTGTTCTTGCTATTCCGCAGCAATAAGGCTCAAAAAGATTTAGCTATTGAACGAGCAAAGATTACTGAACTTGAAAACAAACAATTAAAGTCTGATAATGAAAGGGCTATTCAAGATGCTAAAATAAAAGAACTTGAAAACGAAAGACTGAAGTCCGAAAAGGATAAGGCTATTCAGGATGCCAAAATCAAAGAACTTGAGAACGAAAATCTTAAATCAGAAAGAGACAAAAAAGCATTAGAGGCTGAAAATCTGGCTCATCGTGTTGAGATACTTGAGAATGAGAGTGCGAGTCTGAAGGAATTGATGGATTCGCAAGAAGGATTGCCGTCAGAAGTTCAAGAAGCCATAAAGGTACGCATTGAGATGTTGAATGCTTTAATGGCAGGATATATAACAAACAATGACCAGTATGAGAAACCATACGAATCATGGATTAAAGAGCTTACCGACAATACCGAAGAGTTCATGAACAGCAATCGACTTGCATTTCAAGTTTCACATCCCCGGTTTATTCAGTATTTCGAGGATCACGACTTAACAATAAGCGAAATCAATTATGTATGTCTTTACGCCATCGGCTTGAGAGGCAAGGAAGTCGGAAACTATATGAAGAAGCGTAGCCATGTGAATATCAGCAGTGGCATTCGCAAAAAACTCGGCATAGATAAGCATGAGACAAACATCGGCATTTACGTGCGCAAACTCCTAAAAGGATTGTAAATTCAAACCATTCAATGAAAGTATCTCTTCCTGTGCGCCAAATCTAAGACTTTCATAAACACCAACAAGCTACATACCAGCATATTAGCAAAATGACACATGAAACTTTTTGTTCTCTGAATGAAAGTGCCATGTGCTATTTTTGCAATAAAAATGCCTTATCAAAACGTCTTATCATTATCAAAGAGGGGACTTGCATTAAAAGTCCTCTCCAAATTATTGTATGCTATAGCAGACAATAAGGGCAACAATGAAGAGCTAAAGATTCTTCATCAGAAGATACTCAACGAATCCCTGAATCTTAATGAGTTGGCATCCGACTCAGGGAATGACACGTTCCGAATAGAGGAAATACCTTGGGATAGGCTTCTCGATGCGATAACTAACACAAACCCTACTTTAAAGGTATTCATAAACCTAAACCGGTTCTCGGCTCATGAGATAAGGTATATGTGTGCCTTGATATGTGGGTTGTCCGGGAAAGAATATGAACTTATAACCGGATTTAAGAGCCAGTACAACCTTAGTTGGTCAATCCGGCACAAGTTGGGAATGCTCCCCAAGACCACAAACCTACGAAATTATCTCCAAAAACTTTCAGATTGCAGTTTGCATGAAAGTGGGAGAGACATTGCGCAGAAATAAATCACCCCCTCAATTATATATCATTGATTTACAACATTTTACTTTTGATAAAATTTTTCAATATATGAAAGTTTTGTTTTGGAGGATGAAAGTCGCTCATTGTAATTTTGCAACATCAAAACCAACAAAAATCATATAAAAATGAAAAAATTTTTATCTCTTATTCTTGTAATGATAGCAGTAACGCTCCCTGTGTTTGCTCAAGAATCAACAAGTAGCTCATCAACCAGACGAGTTGGATTAGAAGTGCGCCAAACACAAGAAACGGCCACCACTGTACATCGTGCTCCTATGCGCATTAATATAGAAGCATTTTATAATGAGGGAAGTGGAACTTTGGATATTTGCTATAACGGCGAAGCAATAGGCGAAGTCTTCCTCTACCTAAATGATAACATTATCGGATATGATTCCGAGCTCAATACATCATTCCAAATTTCGACTCCCGGACTCTATAGAATAGAAATTATCGGAGAAACTTGGATAGCACAAGGATATATACAAATATAGTATAAAGATAACACGAAAGAAGTCGACCTCAATCGTAAGCCGAGCATTACTGGATAGAAATGCCATCCTTATTGGATGTAGTGATAATAAACTCAATTCTAACCATTTCAAATTTTCTCCAAATGAAAGAAAATAAGAACGCAAAAGCAAATCTTATGGCAATTGCAAAAAAGGATACCATCCTTGAGCCCATAAGTTTCGTCGAACTCTCCGAAGTTTTCGGTGGTGGTTCCGACAAAAATACCACAACTAAAGAAGAGCCCATAAAAACTCAGCCTAGCGGCTCTGCTGGAGGCGTAGTTTGCTGGTGCTCGTAAAAATCCGCATCGACAGGCTGATGGCTTTAAGTCGTAAAACTATCAGCCTGTCATTCTTTATTAACAATTTAAATTATGGAAAGAAGACTTTACACAATTAGTGAAAGAGGAAATCAATTCTCTTTTGACATTGATAATTTCGATATAATTCCCTTTGACATTCATGGCAAAAGTGACGATAATCTTACTTCCGATTGTATGCTCTGGAGTGAAGCTGATTGTCATATAAAACCATTAAGGAATCGCCACCTCCACCGTGTAACAGTCTGCGTATCCAATGACTGTAATCTACGATGTAAATATTGTTATGCTCAAGGTGGCAATTATGGATTATCTCGCTCACTTATGACAAAAGCGGAAGCAATAAAATTTGTAGATTTCTGCTGCAAATATTATGATAGGATAGACAACATCTTATTCTTCGGAGGAGAACCGCTCTTAAATCATAATATAATCTCTTTTATCTGCGATTGTTTTAAGGAAAAAGCAACGAAAGGGACTTTTCCTCTACCTGTTTTTTCCATTATAACAAATGGTACTATCTGCTCCCAAGAAATAATATCTCTAATTCGTAATCATATCTCATATATAACCGTCAGCATTGATGGCCCCCAAACTATAAATGATGAAAATAGAGTCTTTCCAAATGGAATAGGAAGTTATGATAAAATAGCATTATTCATAAAAACATGCAAACAAATATCTCATCTGCATATCCAATATGAAGCCACATATACAATGGCTCATATCATGAACCATATTAGCAAGATAGATATACAACAACACATGGATACAACCTTTGGCATAAAAGGATTTGTTGTCAATGAAGAAAGTCTTGACCCTAATATTGTACTGAGGGACTTGAAATCAATCACAAAAGACACTCTTATTTCCACAAATTTTGAATGTCTTCCTATGGATTTTTGGCAGATAACTGAGATTGTTGTATGCAAGAAACAACATTCTTTCTGTGGTATTCTACATGATAGAATTACTATTTCCACCCAAGGAGATATATTACCATGTCAGATGTTATTAGGAACAAAAAATAATATCGTTTCAAATATATGTGACGAATCTGCAACAGGTCTGATAAAATCATGTTCTCACACGTTCAAAGACAATATCCTATGTAAAAAATGTTGGTGTTTTAAAATTTGCGGAGGCTGCCCGATTAAAAAATTTTATTCAGACAACTTGCGATACAATACACTTCCAGACTATAAATCCTGTTCACAGACTAGAGCCTGTGTAAGGGAATGTTTGGCAATCCTTTACATGATATATACGGATGATAAGCTTAAACCATTGTTTATAAATAAGGCAAAGGAGAAATTCTTATAACACATTTCGCATGAAACATATAATTTCACTGATAATCTGTATGATTGCTTCTTTAAACGGCATCCATGCACAGTCTCTTACAGGTCGTGTAATCGACAAAGACAAAAACGGTATTCCTTTTGCAAATGTAGTTTTGTTAAAAGACTGCTCCTTTATCAAGGGTGTCGTCACAAATGAACATGGTGACTTTTTAATTGAGCAGACATCCATCCTACCGGACAGCATCCGAATATCAATGATTGGTTACGAGATTCTTACATTACCAATTCCATTATCCAGAAATTTTGATACCATAATATTAAAAGAATCATCTGTGATGCTCAACGAAGTGGTTGTAAAATCATTCCTGCCAAAGACAAGGATATCAGGCAACAGTATGATAACTTCTGTGGCAAACAGCATCATGTCAACTGCAGGTACTGCCAATGATGTCCTTTCAAAAATACCTCTCGTAAACGGATCCGATGGAAAATACACTGTATTCGGACGTGGAGAGGCTATCATTTATATCAACGGCAAAGTGGTCAGTAATCCGTCCGAATTAGATCAATTAAGCTCCTCAGATATTAAATCCGTGGAAGTCATAAGTAATCCAGGAACCAGTTATTCCGCTGATATTAACGCTGTGATTAAAATAAGGACAATCCCTCCTAAAGGAGATGGTTTCAGTACCTCTGTTTATAATTCTACGCGTATTGCCCACTATGCAATAAGCACAGACAATTTATCGCTTAAATACCGTAAGGATAATTTGGAAATATTTGCAAACGGATATTTCTATGGAGGGAAGCGTAAATTCCGCGACGCCAGTGCCATAATCACCTACGGGAACGAAATATTTCAGCAGGACTTCAATGCCAATACCATTGTATCCAGTGCAATTGGATTCGGTAAAATAGGCTTTAACTATCAATTAGGAGAGAACCATTCCTTTGGAGCCTATTACGAGGGAGGTTATTCAAAGTCTAAACCCAAAGGCTCGATTGACAGCTATACAACCCTTGACAGAAAGCCTTATGAATCTTTCAATCAATATCATTCTGGCTCAGAACTCACACAACCCTCGCACGAGGCAAACATGTACTATAACGGTACCATCGGCAATCTTTCCATCGATTTTAACGGCGATTTTATCCAGATAAATAAGCATAAAGATGATACTCAACATGAGATTAACCATAAAAACGACGACCGTGAAATCATATTGGACGCCTTTAACAAAAATCGGTTATTGGCAGAAAAATTAGTAATCTCGTATCCTTTATGGAACGGCAAATTGGAATTAGGGGAGGAATATACCAATTCCTCAATAAGTTATCTAACTAGCTATATAGGCACGGATATTTCCGATGGTGACACTCAGGTTAAAGAAAACAATTTTGCGGGATTTACTCAAATTACACAAAAATTTGGAAATTTAAATATAGGTCTCGGAGTCAGATTTGAATACGGCAACTATAAATATTATGACGGGATGAATCATAATAAGGACATCAATCGGACATACAGAAATCTATATCCGTCATTTTCTCTCTCCTCCCAAGTCAATAATGTCAACTTATCATTTAATATTACAAGCCGAAGCCGACGACCTTCCTATCGACAACTTGATGAAACGGTTCAATATGTGAATCGTTATACCTATCAAGCCGGTAATTCATCCTTATCTCCAGTAAGGACGTATACAGCACAGATAATGGCACAATGGCGATATTTATTCGCCCAGGCATTATATGCCTATGAAAAGAACTCTATCTTTTATACGACCAGACGCTACAACGATGATCCGCTCATCAAACTTATAGTATTTGATAATATACCCAGTTACCAGAACTTCCAACTCGCCATAGGTGCCCAACCTAAGTTTGGATGCTGGTCTCCAGCAGCAACGCTGGGTATATTCTGCAATATTTTCACGGAGACATTTCTTGATAAAGAAAAAAAGTTTAACAGCCCTTATTTCTTTCTTAATTGGGATAACGCCATATCATTGCCTTACGAATGGATAGTTGACCTTGATTTGATGGCCAGAAGCTCAGGTTTCCGCCAAAACTCATACCTAAAGGCAGCTAGTTATCTCAATCTTGGCATAAGAAAATCTTTCTTTGACAATAAATTCACCGTTGGATTAACAGCAAACGATATTTTCAACACAAATAATTCGCGGATGATAACTTACAACGGAGATATCAAGGTAATCACCAACAACTATCAGGAATCCAGAAATATTGTCGTTACATTCCGATATAATTTCAATACCTCGCGCTCAAAATATAAAGGTACCGGTGCTGGTAAAAATGAAAAAAATCGTTTATAAACATGAATAGATCCTTTTTTATTTTTCAACGAGACAGTATGCAGTGTGGCATCGCATGTTTGGCGATGATATGTAACCTTCTGGGGAAATCAACTACAGTCGATACATTAAAAAACAAATGCTTTGCCACCACAGAAGGAGTCTCTATGAAGGGAATTTGCGATGCTGCCCATGAACTTGGATTGGAAACAACTCCGGGTAAAGTGAGTATAGACTTTTTGATACAGGAAAATCTCCCTTGTATTCTGCATTGGAATCAAAATCATTTCGTAGTTCTCTATAAAGTAAAAAAAGGAAAATATTTTTATATTGCGGATCCAGGCAAAGGAATATGTAAATATTCCAAATCTGAGCTACAAGAACATTGGATTTCGTCAAATTATGATGGATCTTCAAAAGGAATTGCATTATTTTTCAAGACTACTGAACAATTTCAATCCATTAAATTGAACAGTAGTGCTAATTCAAATTCCATCAAATTTTTATCCAAATATATAGTCCAATATAAAAAGCATTTTATTCAAATCACATTTGGGTTGGTTTTAGGAGCTATCCTTCAATTAACTCTTCCATTTCTGACACAATCAATAGTTGATATCGGAATAAAGAATAACGACATTGGTTTTATTTGGCTGGTATTATTGGGTGAATTAATGATTGTGACTGGTAAAACAGCAACGGATTTCGTACGTCGCTGGCTGTTGCTTCATATATCTATGCGAATAAATATTTCGCTCGTGAGTGACTTTTTCATAAAGCTTTTAAAGTTGCCAATGTCTTTTTTCGATACAAAATTAATGGGCGACTTACTTCAAAGAATAAGTGATCATTCAAGAATCCAGTCTTTTCTTACGAATCAAGCACTCGGAGTACTGTTTCTATCATTTAGTTTCATAATTTTAGGAATTGTTCTTTTCATCTATGATAAGCTTATTTTCTGTGTGTTGATTCTTGGAAGTATCATATATGGATTATGGATTTCCATATTCTTGAAGAAACGAAAAATACTGGATTACGAATTATTTGAACAGCAGGCAAAGAATCAAAATCGGACATATCAGTTCATCACATCCATGCAGGAAATAAAACTTCAAGACTGCGAACAGCGTCGGCGTTGGGAATGGGAAGACACTCAGGCTGATTTATTCGTAATCCAAATGAAGGCATTGAAATTACAACAGACGCAAGAAGCCGGATCTATTTTCATAAATGAAGTCAAAAATATCATAATTACCGTGCTTGCTGCTACAGCTGTAATAAACGGTCACATGACACTCGGGGCAATGCTCGCGGTTCAGTATATAATCGGCCAACTAAATTCTCCCATAGATCAATTTATGTCATTGATTTATTCTTTTCAAGATGTTAAAATATCTCTTGAACGTATCAATGAGATTCACGATGGAAAAAATGAAGAATCTAATGGGGATCAAGTTCGCAATTTCAAAGGAGAAAAAACTTTGTCCATAGACAAAGTGGATTTCAAGTATAATCCCCATGCGCTTTCAAATACTCTTGAAGGGATATCTTTCAATATACCTAGAGGCAAAGTAACAGCTATTGTAGGGGCATCCGGTAGCGGTAAGACAACATTGATAAAACTTATGCTTGGTTATTACCCTGTCATGTCTGGCAAGATTACAATAGCAGGTCGAAACATCAACGAATATAATCTAAAATGGTGGCGTCGTCATTGCGGTGTTGTCTTGCAGGATGGAGTAATCTTCTCGGAATCAATAGCCCGGAACATAGCGGTTGATGATGGAGATATTGACACTGAACGACTTGAACAAGCTGCAAGAATCGCTAATATTCATGATTATGTAATGAGTCTGCCTCTTAAATATAACACCTTAATTGGTCAAGATGGTGTTGGATTAAGCCAAGGACAGAAACAACGCATACTCATAGCCCGTGCCGTATATAAGAATCCGGACTTCATCTTCCTTGATGAAGCGACTAATGCCCTCGATGCTAAGAATGAGAGAGCCATTGTTGAAAATCTCGATGATTTCTACAAAGGACGAACTGTTGTAGTCGTTGCTCACCGTCTATCGACAGTCAAAAACGCAGACCAGATTATCGTACTGGATGGAGGCAGGGTTGTTGAAACCGGTAATCACACATCTCTCATCGATAAGAAAGGAGCATACTATAACCTCGTAAAAAACCAACTTGAACTCGGTAATTAAACATTATAATACTCTCAATCTAAATAATAATAAATATGTACAAATTTCTTTCAGCAACATTCGTGTTGCTCGCGGGCTTAGTAGCCCTTGTAGCGTGCCAAAACGAGGAGGATGCAATAAATCCTGCCCAGGCAGACAACTCTGAGATGGAATACGTTTATCTTGGAGAGGTAACTATAACCCCTATTTCGAACAGCAGAAGTGAGGGAGACGGCATATACAACGTTTCCTTCAAAGTTGAAGATGAAATAAGTAATCTCCATCTTACCCTTACTCAGAATGGGTCGGAATATGGTTGTGACGTTGATGAAAACGGGGAGATTGATTTCTACATCAAAGTTCTAAATTCAACTACAGGTATATATCAATACCTGAATAAGGAAAAGGAACCCCTACAAGAAATCTCTTTGCATGAGAATGCAGAATCAAATGAATTCACCCTCAATGTAATCAAGGTATTTGACAACTCCACCCTTATACCTCAATCAAGAGCCGAGAGTTGGAGCGACTGCTTTTCTCGTAGAATGGGTTCTACAACAGGAGTAATCCTAAACATAGCTTCTGCCTTCATTGGACCAGAAGGTCCAGCAGCCGTGGCTGCTGGAGCTGCTTTAAGCTGTGCTATTTGGACTCCATACTAAATGAAACCATCAGTCAAACAGATAATTTCTGCTATCGTAGTTATTATTTTCATACTGTCAGTATTATCTTTTTTTAATATAGATATTTCAAAGAAACTACCTTGGAGTGGATTAATACTATGTGTAGTAGTCATTATTGCCAGTATTATAAAAAAATATAAATAATCAACTGAGAGTATTGATGGGAGGGGTTAAATTTAATTCCTCCCATCTTAAAACAATAAAAATGACAAAAGATATTATAGAATTACGTTCTGAAAAAGTCCGTAAGCTCATCGGAGAAATACCACCGTCATTAGTGCGATGGGGTACAGCAATAATAGCAATTGTCTTTATCGCTCTATTGGCCGCAGTATGCCTATTGCCCTACCCCTACTCAAACGGTGAATCTATCCTCCGGCATTTCATCGGATAGTCCGTATTATAAACGGCCGTTTTTGAGAATGTCTGGCAACAAGTCCTCAGACTACCTCATTCAAAGAAATATCCGTCTCAAAACCCATATCTAAATCAAATTCTCTTTTCGTGATAGAAACTTGGTTTTAGAGACTCCCTAAACCGACTTCTTGCCAAAAGTGGGTTAAAATACCACTTTTGGCAAGAAGTCGGTCTGTAAAAAGAATTCTCAACACTCAAATTTACCACCATACGCCATATTTACCACCTCAGCAGTGGTAAATCAAATCACCGATTCATAGCTATAAGTGGGTAGAAAAAGCTACTTATAGCTATGAATCGGTTCTTATGACAGCCTCCACCTCATCGAATCATAGCCAAAAGTAGGTGTAAAGACGGACTTTTGGCTATGATTCGTTCTCATAATTACTGACATTAAGAAGATATTGAGAACAAAATCGTCTCCGAATGTTTCTATATATGTAGATTTATTCGTAACTTTGCAGAGTAAACAAACAACGATATGGACAAACCGATTTTCAAACTCGTAATACTCCCGGAGGCTGACGCATTTTTAGAAAGCCTCGCCCCAGCTGTACTCCGCAAGGTATTCTATAATATAGACAAGGTAGCCGGAGGGGTCAAAGATGCAGACCTGTTCAAGAAGCTTGGCGATACTGATATTTGGGAGTTCCGCACATCTTGGCAGGGGATGGCATACCGATTGTTTGCCTTTTGGGACAAAGACGGTGAAACACTCGTTGTCGCTACCCACGGACTTATGAAGAAAACTCAAAAGACCCCGAAAAGCGAAATCAAACACGCGCAAGCGATAAGGAAAGAATATTTTGAAACCAAAGACAAATAAGTTATGGCACAGATGAAAGTAACAACCTTTGAGGAACTGAAAGACCGTCACCTCGGCAAAATAGGAACACCGGAACGCGACGCATACGAAGCCGAAGTAAGGGAAGCAATCCAAAGCTACCATATCGGCGAGGCTATCAAGGCGGCAAGAAAAGAGCGCAACATGACCCAAGACCAATTAGCAGAACTTATGGGCGTGAAGAAAGCGCAAGTCAGCCGGATTGAACGCGGCTACAATCCTACTATCAATACCATAACAAGGGCTTTCAAGGCTCTCGGAATCGCAGTTTCGCTTAATTGTGGGAATATGCAAATAGCTTTGGACTAAAAATATCGCAAAGATGAATTTGACCCCAGCAAGTGAACTTGTTGATGAGGTCTGGGGAAAAGTCGGAACCCCGGAGCGTGACGAGATGGAGGCGCAGTTAAAGAAGAAAACCAACGAATCGTCAGATGCTTACTTTTAGGCGCCTGAAATAGCACCTAAAAGTAAGCATCTGACGATAAATATCTATATTGTTCTAAACACCATGACCATAGGATATGCAAGGGTATCGACCTCCGGACAGAACCTTGACGGGCAATGCGACAGTCTCCGGCTTGCCGGATGCGAGAGGATATACAGCGAGAAAATATCGGGAGCCAAGGCGCAGCGTCCGGAACTGGAGCGGATGCTCGACGCTTTGAGGGAAGGAGACACAGTGGTTATAACGGAACTGACCCGGCTAGGGCGTTCTGTAAAGGAACTGTTCACCATCATCGAGAGGGTGCATGATGCCGGAGCCTCGATAAAGTCGCTCCGTGAGACTTGGCTTGACACCACCACACCGCAGGGAAACCTGCTCTTCACAATCTTCGCAGGACTCTCACAGTTCGAGAGAGACCTCATAAGACAGCGTACCAAGGACGGACTTGAGGCAGCACGTGCCAGAGGGCGCAAAGGGGGCCGTCCTAAAGCGTCCTACGACAAGGTAGAGACGGCACTAAAGATGTATGAATCAAAGCTGCACACCATAGAGGAAATAACCGGTGCCACAGGAATAAGCCGATCCTCGCTCTACCGAGCAATCACAGAAAAGTACAAAATAAATAAAATGAGGATTTTTCATCAATTGTATATCGTATAATTAATATATAATATACTATCATGAGACTACGGTTCTTAATTTCTAAAATATTATAACCAAAGCATCATTAAACAGAAGTAAATTAAACCGAAGTGTCTAAAATATGCAATTTTCTCATCGCATCCCTGAACTTTTAATTTATTCAATTGTTATATTGTAGTTCAACTATAAATTTAAATATGAGACTTAAACTTTTATCCATTCTAGGACTGGCTCTTCTTTTTACTGCCTGTTCAAATGATGAAGATTATCTTTTCAAAGAATTTGAGAAGACAGATGGCATGAGCCGTGAAATACTCGCCATTGCAGACAAATTAGGAAGGAAATAATTTGGTAATTCGAAGAGTCTGATATACCTTTGCAGGCGGAAAACTTTGATTACATAGTTTAAGCGCACTTAAACTACTCCGTAGTTGTGCGCTCTCCCGAGGGGCTTATGGCTCTGCCCTAAGAACCCACCTCAGACAACTAGAACAGTACGCCTCTCTAAGAGAATCCCTTATAGAAAAATTCATTGGATACGGAGTATGCCTGAGAGAACATTGGAACAGTCTGTTCAACGGCGAGACCGTACAGTCCAACCATATTGTTGTCAGAGGGCAGCACATACCGTTGGACAATCCCCTGCAGGTGCGACTGGAGGAAGGACATAGGCTAATGCTCCATGACCAGCATTGGGTCACGGAGCAAGGGTTTTGGAACGGGATCAAGAAGGGGCTGACTAAAGTGTTTGAAAAGGGAAGCCAAGCTTACGCTTGGGTAAGGCAGCAGCTCGGATATGGGAGAGGACTTGGAATATAAGTTTATTCAACCTTATTTTTAGATTACTGTATCATTTGATCCATTGCGCGTAAATGAGATAAGAGAATATTATTCCCCACAGAATATAATACCTCATTTTGTATGATTTCCTATTTGAGGTATTCTTTCTTGTTTTGTATTCGTTAAGGACTTCATACATTGAAAACAAGAGTCCAATACTGAATACAATGGAAAGTATTATAGGCCTTATCACTCTACAACACAAGCAACATAATCATAGATAAACAAGCCCCAGCCTAAATACGGGATAGCCTTTTTCAAAACCGCCTTTGCTGCGACTTTTGCAACTTTCTTAACAGCTCCTTTGCCAGCTGCATTTACAACTTCTCTAACACCTAGAGCCTCAAGTACACAACCACCAGCTGTAGTTCTTGATACAGGCTGATCGACGACGGTCTTTTGGTAGTCTAGTAGAGCCATCGCCACCACAGCTAACATTTCATCGTCTTCGATGTCGAGATCCTCTTTGGTTATATCGTTTTGAGCTAAGAAATCACGAGACACCTCTACTAACGTTTCTATGTCTTTTTGAGAAGGTTCTTCATCAAATGACCTAGAATTTACACCATTAGAAAGGTTAATTAGAGCTGTTCTAAACTCTTGAACTCCCTTTAATTCTAGAGCGGATTCAGGTTCTTCAATAGGCTCGATTTCAGAATTTTGGCATGAAACATAGACAAATATTCCAGCCAACATAGCAATAACGGTGAATAGAAATTTTATCTTTTTCATTGTAGTGAAAATTTTTTGCAAAATTACAAAATTTATTAAAACCGAAAAAGTTTCTACCGTGATTTTATCACCCGTCCACACTGTAATTAATCTAGTTCGCTTGCTATTTCCTTCAGAATCGACAAATCGACAGTAGAGAAATCTGACTTGTCATAAATCTTCATCAGATATACCCTGCCTTCCATCTCGGCGGCAATGACTGTGTAGGTAATGACCCTCGCACCACCGGACTTGCCTTTGCCTTTGGAAGCAATAGCCATTCTTATCTTCCGGATGCCAGGACTTAATTCCACTCCCTGAAAGGGATTTTCCTGCAAGGAACGAGAGAATTCACATAGGTCATTCTTTAATGACCTATGTCTCTTGGAAAGAGCTTTGAATGACCTTTCAAAGTCAGGTGTGGGTATAATGTCAAAGTTCATCGAGCATATCTTGGATGGTTCTACGAGGAAGTTTACCTTCCTCCATTAGTTTTACCTGCTCCCAACTGCGTCTAAGGCTCTCTGCAAATTCGTCCACTTGCCGCTGCTGCTTCGGTGAAAGGGTCAGTTCCCCCCGACCGACACTCACGAGGGCGTAGAGAGAGTTCTTGCGACGTATCAGGACTCGTTCCCCCTCATCCGCCCGGTCGAACGATGCGGCGAGGTTGTTTCTGTAATCACTGACTGATAATGCTTCCATATTCCTTAAAAATTAAAATTTGTGCAAATATAGCTATTATTCAACTATATAACAAATTTATGTACAAAAAAATGTACATCGCCCCCTAAATTTGCCCCTCCGGAGCCGGGTGGCTCTGTTCGTTTCGCTTTGCTTTTTCCCTTTTGTATCCCCTCGATTGGAGGTTGTTTTTTCGCCCATCGAGGGCTCAAAACAACCCTAAAAGCCAATGCTTACTTCAAAGCATAGCCTACTATATGCTTACCGCCCTTGAAAAGCACGCTTGTATATAATTGATTTAAATCATTTACAGGCGTATTTTTTTTGTTAACTATGAGTTTTATAGTACTTTCTATGAGTTTTATAGTACTTTTCGAGGTCTGAACTATGAGAAATTTAGTACTTTGGTCGTAGTTAATGAGTATTTTCAAAATTACTCATATTTGAATTATTTTTATTATCTTTGCGCTATGAAAAAGAACTCACCCCAACCGCCCAAGAAAACCCAACTGACGGAATCCTCGAGGATGATTCTTCAGGGTTATGATCTTACGACCGCCAAGTATAAAGCTAACCTCTATCAGAAACGGATGATGCTTGCCGTTGCCAGTGCTGCCCAATCAAAAATCGATGGTACTCGACATATTGCCGGGAAACAATTCAAAGTCGAGGAAGGAGAATTCCCCATTATCTCGGTACCCATTGACTTGATACTCCAGGACGATGATAGTTCAAATATCTTCGCAGTTCGGAAAGCAGCCAAAGACTTCATCGGACGTGTCATCGAGTATCAAGCAGCCGATGGCAGCTGGGTGGTATTCTCCCCTATCATAACCGCCACTATACCTCGGTATGGATCCGAGGTGCAGTTGCAGGTTCACAAGCTCTTTTGGGAGGCTATTCTCGACTATCGAAGTGGATATCGTAAATTGGATGTAAAAAGAGCCATAGCGCTGAAATCAGTCTATGCCATCCGCTTCTATGAACTCTTCAGCGGAAAGACCGAGCCAATCATCTATTCCATTACAAAGCTCAAAGAGATGTTTGCAATCAAGGACAAGTATAAACTTACCGCAGATTTCGTCAGATATGTTATTGAGCCAGCGAAAAGAGAATTGGATGCGGCAGCACCCTATAGTTTCGACTTTGAACCTATCAAGGATGGGCGAAAAATCATCGCATTCAAATTTACGCCTCTGCATTATCCTCAGCGAGAAAACGAGGATGCCGAAGTGCGAGACCTGCATCGGAAGCTTTCGCTCTCTTGGGATATCCGAGACCGCCATGTTCGAGACTATCTCAGAAACTCCATAGGATTCACCGAAGTTGAAATCAAGAACAATATCGAGGCGTACCAAGGACGGACTTGAGGCAGCACGTGCCAGAGGGCGCAAAGGAGGCCGACCGAAAGCAGCCTCCGGAAAGATTGAGACCGCTCTGAAGATGTACGATTCAAAGCTACACACCATATCCGAAATAACCGCTGCCACAGGCATCAGCCGGGCAACACTGTACCGGGCTATCGAGGAACGCAAAAGTAATAAAGTAAATAAGTAAACTTGATTATTTGTAACAAAGTTTACTTATAATAAGGTAATAAAGTCACAGACCATTAAATCACTAAACGAATATTTATTATTCTTACAATCTCGTGTTGAAAAGCGATGAAAATGCCCGGCTAAACTTTTTGCCCTTAATATTTGTGTATATAGTATATATTTTATATCTTTGCACCATAAATCTAAATGATATGGCAACATCACTAAACATCAAGCGCAAAAACATCGACCTCCCCGTCGATACTCTGCAAAAGCTCTCCATCATGGCAGTAGCCCAGGGCAAGAGCTTAAAGAACTTCATCGAGACGGTTCTTATATCAAAAGCCAATACCGTGGCCGTTGAAGTAAGCGAAAACCCATCTCCCTCCGGCGACCCGTGGTTTAATGACCCGGAAAACATAGCCTCCGTAAAACGTGGCATGGAAGATATAAAAGCCGGAAGGTGCCGGGCTTACTCAATGGACGAAATAAGAGAATTGTTAGGCGTATGACTTACGAACTAATCTTATCGGACGAAGCGGCAGAACACATGATAGAGTGGCGAAAGTCCGGGCAAAAGAAAACACTAAAGAAGATTAGCAATCTATTTGAGGAACTGAAAGAACACCCCAAGTCCGGCACCGGACACGTTGAACAACTAAAAGGAGATATGTCGGGGTTATGGAGTCGGGAAATCAACAAGGGCGACAGAATGATTTACAGCATTAAAGATGACAAGGTAATTGTCAACGTGCTATCTCTCAAAGGGCACTACGACGACAAATGAATAGGACAGGCAGGGCAATGCCCTGTCTGTCTTTTATATGTGACAATTCTGGGCGAACTGATCTGTTTTTTTTAATTTTCAAAGCTGTGCCGGAGGTGTAGCTGCATCGACATCCGGATATAAGAAACCTTACTTACAGAACGACAATCTCCGGCAAGCCGCCCGATACTGTCACCTTCTCATACCCCGTTTCGGTGTGTCCGGCTTTTGCCGCAGCTGCTCTTCCTCCTGCTTTCTCTTCAGTCCGAGAGCCTCGGTAATCTTCGCCCATATATTCCTGAAGAAGTCCGCTATGCGCATACCGCACATGGAGATGAACGAGTCCTGCCCCCTATTCTCCATCTTTATCTCTACCTCCTGATAGTATTCCTTCGTATATCCTTACCATTGGAAGGGTCTGTCCATGAACATGGCTTAAACCTTATGGCTTCTCCACCAAGTATTCTGTCCTGCCACTCCGGACGGTCGATGCCTATGGAGACAAGTTCCCTAAGCAACTTAATCTCCAAAGGATGCCTACGCACAAGAGCAGTCATCGAAGCATTGGCAGTTGTCTGAAGCCGCTCCATGTCTGCCTCGGCTTTCTCCCTTGCTTTCCGTTCCTTCTCCGTCTCTCCCCTCGCCTTCTCAATCTCGCTGTCCTTGCCTGACACGAGCAGCTTGAGTCCGGCATTTTCTTTCGCCAGTCTCTCGACATCCTTCTTGGCAAGGAAACTTATCGAGGCGTTGTTGATGCGTTCAAGAGCCTCCCTTTCTATCTTTCGCACTTCCTTCTCCCTGCTGTCATACGATGCCAGCAGTCTGTCGGCTGAAAGCTCGACACCCTCCAGATATTCGTTAGCGGTGAACAGGGTGTCGAATTTGCTACGCTCTTCTTCAACTTTTGGCTTGAGCTCCTCCAGCTCTCTTTGTTGACGGGCTATCTCCAGATTTTTCTCCGCAAGCTCGGAAACCTTATCGGATAACTCATCCTCCTTCTGCCGGATAACCTTGTCACGGCTCTCTATCTCGGCATCCTTTTTTTACAAGAAGGTTCTCCATCTTTGCAAGCTCGGCAAGCACCTCGTCAAGCTGGGCGTGCATTTCCTCGCAATGCTCCCTGTAATACTGCGCAAGCTCCTTATGCCTTGCCGGGCTTCCCTCCTCGCCACGGCGAAGTCCGAACTGCTCCATAGCCTCCGCATATTCCGTCTGCCTCCGCTTGAGTCCGGATTTCGTCATTATGTCGTCGGCGCACAGCCGCAGTGTCGATGCGTCAGCCTTCTTCTTGTAGCGTCTCTTCTTTTTCGGTGCCTCCGCTCCCTCGGCAGCGACCTTCTCCTTGTCCTTGGCGAGCCTCTTCTTGGTGGTCGCCTGTTTCTTGCTCTCGCCCTGAACAACCGGGACAAGCGACACATGGAGGTGCGGAGTCTCCTCGTCCATGTGCAGAACCGCACTCACGATATTCTCCTTTCCATGTTCCCTCTGCGCCCATTTTACCGATTCCCGACACCAGTCCAAGAGCCGTCCTTGGGCGATTATCTCCGCCATAGCCTCAGGCGACGCGCTCAGCCGGATCTCGATGCAGCACACCTGGTCTTTCCGGATCTTGCGCTCATACTCGTTGCCTTCCTTGTCAGTCTGACGCTTTACAGCCATGAGCCGCTTCTCGATGGCGGCGGTGCGCCCGGTCTTTTTCGCCTCCGGAATGAACTCCCGGTTATGCTTTGTAAGGTCGGAACGCTTGATGTTGTAGGGTATGTGCTCCGTGCCGTCAGCCTTTTTCCTCTCGATATGGGTGGTGTAGCTGACAGGAGGGCCGTAGCACTTCGCATAATGACAGACAACGTAATTGCTCATTTTTTCTGGTTGTGGGTGGCTGGACGGATGTACTTGAGTACACGTTTATAAATTAGCATATCAATATTTCACATTGATTACATGAAAGCTGTTACCTCCGTATGATTGATTGACTGATTGGTCAGGTCAGCGATCAATCACCTGCTCAGTCAGTCACATGATTGATTGTCCGATTAATGAATTGATTGAATAATCAGCTAACCAACTAATCAATTAATCATTTATTCATTCAATCACTTGTTCATACGTCTGAACGTTCATTTGTTTGATTGTTCAGACGTTCAGACGTTCATTCATACATACACACGGTATAAACAGACTTCATGACGGCAGCCGGATTTCTCCGGATCATGCCGGATACGGCCCGGAAGGGTTGCAAGGGGAACGGCGGCCGCAGAGCGGTTCCCTTTGCCGGAGGGTGCAGGGAGAGGGTCACTCCCTGCTCAGGGGTGCCGGGGGCTGAAAGCCCTTGGCCGTGGGTCCGGGAAGGGTCATCCCGGCGGTGGGGTTCAAAGGGGAGAGGACACTCCCCTTGTGGGGGTTGTAGGGGGCAAAGCCTCCTGCCTTAATAGGGCTAAATATAGCGTCCCAACGGAGTGGATGCGGTGGCGCAGCCAATATTTTGCACTATTAAGCTATGGCAAATTTTTCAAATTTGCTCTTTCGCGCAAGCGATGGCACTGCTCCTATAACACCGGTACACCGAGATTTGTTTGGCTATATACAACAAACATTGTCCTGTCATTCTTCATTGTCTGAAGATGCAGCCTTTGATTCAGTCCACCAGCGGTGGACTGTCGGCCTTGTCAGTCCGGTCTCACGGGCGCACAATGACTTGTTTTTGCAACCGGGATGCTGTTCCTGCCATTCACGGACTATCGCCTCAACAGATTTTCTGCCTGAACCGTCTGTCCACTTTTCCTTTCCCTTAGCTACAGATTGAATATCTCTACTTGCACGAGCAATCTTCAAATGTAAAGATTGCTCCCTGCCATTCCTCTTATTCCTCTCGATACGGATTCCGGTTGTAGTCTCAATGACTCTTAGCGGCCACTTGCAATACTGCTCGTCATAGGCTCTCATAGCGTCCTTCACATCATCCTCCGAGAACGGGTTGTCAACCGTCTCCGTCTTGCGGTCAAAAGCAGGAACCAAGGCAAGCGCATCGTTCAGAACCTCCTCCCGTGGTATGCCGCACTTGACAGCATACACCACCAATGTCAACACACACCAGTAGCGGTGATGAACCGTCACCTCGCTGCCGTCCCTCAATTTTGCAAGCCACCAGTCATAAAGACCACGGTTGACATTCCATTTCTTCCCGACACGGTTTCGACCTATGACACGTGAGGCGTACCACTCCGGCCAACGCTTCCTCGCCTCCTCCAATGTCACCCTCGCCGGATTGTGCGGATGCTTCTCCTTAAGCTGCCCTATCTCCTCGTCAGAGAGTTTGTAAATGCCAAGAAAACTGTTCAACTCATCCAAAGTATGCAACGGTGCCTTACGGTTCCAGAACGCCCTTATAGGCTTGCCGAACTTCGTCTTCGTACCCGGCAGACGGAATCCCTGAACAACGCTCTGCACCTGCGGAGAGTCGAGCTTCGACACAAGCCACACTATCCTCGTCAGTCCGGCCTTCAGCTTGTTCAAGGCATTGAGGCGTGTCTCATACATCCCGACAGGACTCTCAAGCAGATAATAGACATGAACGCCATGCCCAGAGTTGACGATGATGTTGGCTACAGGATAGACCCCCGTGGTCATGCCCCTCAACAACGCCCTCACCTCATGTATGCTCACACCGTCCAAATCAATAGCAAAGGCATAGAGATAACGGGCATTCCTGTAAGAGTTCGTCCTCCCCACATAGGTGACAGGGGACATAATCGCAAACTCCCGGTTCTCCAAGAATTTCATAGTTTCCTCGTCATCCAAGAGCATCAGTCGGTGTCTCGCCTTACCTCCATCCTTATAGAATATAACCGGATTGTATCTCCACATACGGTAGCCGCTGTAATCTATCTGAGGGGAGGACAACTGAAGGGGGGCTTCGCCCTCACTGACCGTTCTCCTGTTCCTCATCTTCTGACTGAGCCAAAGCCTATATTCCCGGCTCTGAATCTCCTCAAACGGAACAACGTCCTCACCACTCCCCAAAGCCTTCCTCTCAAACAAGGTATCGACAAACTCGCCTACCTCCAACTCAGCCAACTCGTAATGCTCGTTATCCAACAAATATAAACTCTTCCCCTCAAACTCCCGCTCAAGCTCCTCCACGGACACACGGTTCAACTTAGCCTTCAGGACATCCAAAGACCATATAAATTTATTGAACTGCTCGTCAGTCAACGAGTCTAAATCGAATCCGTCTATACCCATAATTGAAAATTTTAAACAGGAAGGCGCTCGTTCCTCGCGCCACTACAGGGGGGCGTATATTATCAATATAGTTTTTTTACACTTTTGGCAAATTTAGCACCTTTTTTCGAGAACACCAAATTGACAAGAAACATTAGGCGGAATCCTCTCAAGACCCCGCCTAATTTAATACCGATTTATTTGTTTACTGATTTATATATTTAACCATTTAGCGATTTACTGTTCAATTGGCAAGGTACTTCTTCAGAGCAGCAATCACGATTCCCTTCTGTGTTGTCCTCTCGATTACAGCAAGCATCCTCACTTCCTGCATAAGTGAATCGGGCAGCTTGAATGTCACATTGACTTCAAGCTCATCGCCACCTGCCTTCGGTCTTCCCGGCTTACGCTTATTGTTCACATCATCCATAGCCCTATTTTATTTCAGCGAACTCTCTCGGGTATATCCCGGCGGCATACTCTTCAAGCTCACGAGAGATTTCTCCAACTCGTCTTACGCCATCCTCCGTCTCCATTATGGATATCTCAGGAACGACGAGAGAGGCTGTATATCTCTGCAACGATTCTCCCTCCGTGAAGCACAACCCTATCCCGGTGGAGACATCGGTAATGGTTACGGCCTTACCATTCTTTTCAATCTTGTATTTCATATTGTTTTGTTTTGTTTTGTTTTATATTTTTATATTTTTATATTTTTATATTGTTTTATTGTTGCAAAGTTAATCATTAATTCTCATCAGACAAAATAAATCACTAAATAAGTAAATATCTATTTCGCTATATCAATAAATATCGTTATCTTTGCAGAGCCTTTTGAAATAAGGGTTAGACATCAATAACAAAACATCAATGAAAGCAAAAATCATCGCAGTCGCCAACCATAAGGGAGGTGTAGGCAAGACAGCTTCGGTGGCATCCATTGGAGCCATTCTTGCATCAAGAGGGAAGAAGGTTCTGCTCGTAGATCTCGACACCCAGGCAAACCTTACCCGTCACTTCATGGAGAGCATACCACCTCGGATTATATACCACGCCATCCGGGAACAGTCCAACCTCCCCATCTATCCAATCCGAAACAACCTCGACATCGTTCCCAGCGGTCTCGATATGGCAGGGATTGATTTGGAGCTTCAGATGATGTTCAACCGGGAAAGGGTTCTAAAAGTACTCCTTGACCCTTATAACAGCATTTATGACTACATCATTCTTGACTGTCCTCCGGCTCTCGGTCTTGTCACCATCAATGCACTGACAGCTGCCACCCATCTGATAGTCCCGATGAAGGCAGACCTCATGTCTAACTATGGACTCTCGATGATGGATCAGTTCTGTGTTAAGATGCAGGTGTTGAATCCCGGCATCCATATAGATTATATCTTCTTCAACATCTATGAGAAAGGGCAGACAATAACCGATGCAATCGAGGCTGATGTCCGGGCAAAATATGGAGACCGTGTTATGACAACAGTTGTCAGAAAGAACAATGATGTCTCAAAAGCAGCCTTTGATTACACAGATATCGTAAGCTTCAATCCGGATGCAAACGGTGCAAAGGATTTCCAATCCCTTGTTACAGAACTTGAAAGCAAGCTATAATTAAATAGCTATATAATTGTTTACCTATTTAGATATTTAACTATTAAACTAAATAAATAAGAAAATGGCAACAAAGAAACCCCTGACAGTACCTCAGAACGGTACACAACCAGCCGAAATAAAAACACCGATGGAAAACATGATATCCGGGGCCACAACAACAAAGTCGAACGGGAAGAAACCAACATCTTTCAGTCTCGACCCTGAACTATTAATACAGTTCAAAGCCGGATGCGTACACCAGGGCCGGCCGATGTCAAGTGTAATCGAGGAACTGATGCTGCAATTTATAAATACCAAGTGCTGATGAAGCGAAAATTCAAAAGACTAAAATCTATCAAAATACAAGGGTTCAAGTCAATCCCATTCCAACACCCATTAGAACTGATGTTCGGAGACATCAACATTCTTCTGGGAGCAAACGGTGCTGGGAAGAGCAATATCATCAGCTTTTTCAAAATGCTCGGCTTCATGATGAGCGGAAGCCTTCAGAGATTCATAGCTGAATCCGGCACCAATCAGAAATTTCTTTACTACGGGGCAAAAAAGACCCCTACAATGTGTGCGTCCCTGAGATTTGAGGCTCCATCTTTTTACGATATCTATAGTTTCAGTCTGACAGCAGCTGTGCCGGACAGGCTTATCCTTACATCGGAGGATATCGAATGGAAGCATGACCAGAAACACAAACCTTTCAGGAGTCAACTACAATCAGACTTTAATGAATCTGCATTGGTAAAGTCCGATGAGAAAACCGAGAAAGTGATTCGGAATCTGTTAGGATCATGCAAGGTCTATCAATTCAGCGATTCGTCCATAAGTTCTCCAATGAGACAAGCCTCTACTGTTGACTCCGCCCATTATCTCCAGTCAGAAGCCAACAACCTGGCATCTTTCCTTTATTACCTAAAGAACAACTATCCCGATTCTTTCCGTAGAATCTCGGAATATGTCAGAGACGTTGTTCCGCAGTTCCACGATTTCTATCTTGAGCCGGAGCGGGGTTATATATCCCTCAAATGGATGGATAATTCAGCGAATGACTATGTTCTTTCGGCAGATCAATTTTCTGACGGGTCAATAAGATTTATCGCCTTGGCAACGCTGCTCCTTCAGCCGGAAGAGACAATGCCTTTCGTCATCATCGTTGACGAGCCGGAACTTGGACTTCATCCCTACGCCATCGATCAACTGAACGAGATGATAAAGGATGCCTCAAAACATGCACAGATTATTGTAGCCACACAATCAACGGCCATCATCGACGGCTTCTCGGTCGATGAAGTCACGGTGATTGAACGTGACCCAAAGATACAGGGCACATGTGCCCGGAAGTTGACAGAAGAAGAGTACCACGACTGGCTTGAGGAATATACGTTAAGCGAACTCTGGAACAAGAACATCATAGGAGGGCGTCCAGTATGAGATTCGTGATTTTACATATACTCTGTGAGGGTCAGACAGAGGAAAGATTCGTCAAGGAAGATCTTTCTCCATATCTCCGGCAATTCAACATCTACCCGAAACCGATATTGCTTCTTACCTCAAAGAAGAAGAATGCCCGGGGCGGAATGTTGAGCTATGCACAAGCCAAACGCGACCTCATGATATTGAGACGACAATACCGGGACAACGACAATGAACGACACCTGTTCACAACGATGTTCGACTTCTATGCCCTCCCGGATGACTTCCCATGTTTCAAGGAATCCTCCCATTACTCAAACATAAGGGATCGTATATCATTCATTGAGACTGAATTTGCAAAAGATATGGGATTTGACGCTTTCATACCCTACATACAGTTGCATGAATTTGAGTCGCTTCTTTTCGTCAATATAACAAAACTCGAATCAGACTATCCTCTTTCAAGGACACAGATCCGGAATCTTAAAGAGGAAACCGATATATACGGAGACCCGGAGTTGATAAACGACAGTCCGGCGACCGCTCCAAGCAAACGGATAATAAAGGCTCTTGAACAAAACTATAATTACAACAAGGTTCAAAGCGGTGCTGCCATCACCACTCTAATCGGAATGGAATCACTTCTTGACAACTGCCGACATTTCAAAGAATGGGTTGAGCAACTGAAATCTTTAGCAAATAAATACGATTAAGGTAAAATTCATCACATAGTAACATCTACATCATATATGAAACAGACATCTCATATTCTTATGCTCATGCTACTATTATTAGCTTGTTGCATAACCTCCTGTTCCAACCATAGACAACAGGAGGCACTGAACCGTGCAGAATCATTGATGGAGGCACATCCGGATTCAGCTTTGACTATTCTTGAAGGAATAGAAAAATCGGAGCTTGGCTCAAAAGAAGAACAGGCTCGATATGCTCTTCTTATATCTATGGCACTCGATAAGAATTATATCGACACAACATCATTTGATGTAATACAACCGGCGATTGACTACTATCTCAAAAGTGGAAATCCTACTGAGAAACTTCGTACATACTACTATCAAGGGCGTATCTTTCAAAACAAAAAAGACCGGGATAATGCCCTTAATTCCTTTATCAAAGGTATCGACGTATCATCAGACAGTGATGATTCTTTGTCAATAGCGAGAACCCTTGTTGCACAAGGAGGACTATACAATGAATTCTACGATTTTGACAGCTATACAGACTGTCACTTAAAAGCCGCTAAAATATATCACGATTTAGCTCTTAGTTGGAACGAGTTTGACTGTTTACTTAATGCCCTAAATGGGGCAATCGCGTTGGGCAATAAAAACAGAGGAGACAGTCTTTTGTCTATATGTAACAAATTCAGGAATTTAGACAATGCCCAGAAGCTTGCGCTGGCCAAACATCAATTATCATATGCTTTAAAATTTGGAGATAATCAAAGTATTAGAACCTTGATTGCTAGTGAGGAAGACAATTCTAACTTCGACCCCAATGGCTTACTCAATCTCGCATTAGCATATAACAAAGTTGGCAAATCTGCAAAGGCAAAGCAATTACTTGATTATGTTAATAATGGTCTTGAGTATGATACGCTTAAATATCTGGCAATATTAGTTCCTGTTCTTGAGAATATGGGTGATTATAAGAATGCCTTTACTGTTTATACGGAATTCAGTCACAAGATGGATTCCATAAACACATTTAGATTCGATCAAAAATCTAAATCCGTTGACGAGAGACATCAAATAGAACTTAAAGCAGAACAAGATGCGAGAGAGAATGCCAAAATTATTTGGAGTTGTATTGCAGGTATTATTTTCCTTATTTTGGTGGTCGTGATTCTGTTCTTGCTATTCCGCAGCAATAAGGCTCAAAAAGATTTAGCTATTGAACGAGCAAAGATTACTGAACTTGAAAACAAACAATTAAAGTCTGATAATGAAAGGGCTATTCAAGATGCTAAAATAAAAGAACTTGAAAACGAAAGACTGAAGTCCGAAAAGGATAAGGCTATTCAGGATGCCAAAATCAAAGAACTTGAGAACGAAAATCTTAAATCAGAAAGAGACAAAAAAGCATTAGAGGCTGAAAATCTGGCTCATCGTGTTGAGATACTTGAGAATGAGAGTGCGAGTCTGAAGGAATTGATGGATTCGCAAGAAGGATTGCCGTCAGAAGTTCAAGAAGCCATAAAGGTACGCATTGAGATGTTGAATGCTTTAATGGCAGGATATATAACAAACAATGACCAGTATGAGAAACCATACGAATCATGGATTAAAGAGCTTACCGACAATACGAAGAGTTCATGAACAGCAATCGACTTGCATTTCAAGTTTCACATCCCCGGTTTATTCAGTATTTCGAGGATCACGACTTAACAATAAGCGAAATCAATTATGTATGTCTTTACGCCATCGGCTTGAGAGGCAAGGAAGTCGAAACTATATGAAGAAGCGTAGCCATGTGAATATCAGCAGTGGCATTCGCAAAAAACTCGGCATAGATAAGCATGAGACAAACATCGGCATTTACGTGCGCAAACTCCTAAAAGGATTGTAAATTCAAACCATTCAATGAAAGTATCTCTTCCTGTGCGCCAAATCTAAGACTTTCATAAACACAAACAAGCTACATACCAGCATATTAGCAAAATGACACATGAAACTTTTTGTTCTCTGAATGAAAGTGCCATGTGCTATTTTTGCAATAAAAATGCCTTATCAAAACGTCTTATCATTATCAAAGAGGGGACTTGCATTAAAAGTCCTCTCCAAATTATTGTATGCTATAGCAGACAATAAGGGCAACAATGAAGAGCTAAAGATTCTTCATCAGAAGATACTCAACGAATCCCTGAATCTTAATGAGTTGGCATCCGACTCAGGGAATGACACGTTCCGAATA
>PDYJ01000024.1_pt1 | contig 36587 bp, 33 predicted proteins | sample 1430841 | NCBI WGS metagenome assembly PDYJ01 (sample SAMN07237672, study PRJNA390542) | Gut metagenome, whole genome shotgun sequencing project. | isolation source: fecal pellets | host: Mus musculus | place: USA: New York, NY | collected 2016-10 | reverse complement strand
TGGAATACCAGCTGCAAATTCTAAACCAGTCAAGCCGTGTTGATACGCTACTTCGGTCGTTTCGATCAAAGAGGCCCCCGCAGTAGCATGTACTTTGCTCCCGTCACACCAGATCTCATTTAATTCAGTTAAGATCATCACTAGCCCACGGATACCACCATCTTGTACGATCAAATTGCTAGCATTACCGATCACAGTCAAAGGCAGGTCATTTTCCTTAGCAAATAAAACTAAAGCTTGAGCTTGTTTGCCCGTTGTGGGGAATGCCACGATATCCGCTGGTCCACCTGTTTTTGTGTTGGTGTACAAGGATAACGGTTCAGCTAAACGGATCTTGATCTCAGGAAATTCATTTATGATTTTTTTCATTTATTGTCATTGTCATGTTTTACACCTTTAAATCTCTTTTATCTTCTTAATTTTAACATTTTTTATTTTGACTTGCGATAGTCCTTGTCTTATCCTTAGGTAAATAAGTTTATTTAATAGTGAGGCGTGCTGATGAAATTTATTTCATGGAATGTGAATGGCTTACGAGCTGTGCTAAAGAAAAATTTTTTAGAAGTTTTTTACCGCTCTAGATGCTGAATTCTTCTGCTTACAAGAAACCAAACTCCAAGCAGGTCAAGTTGACCTAGATCTTCCTAATTACTATCAATATTGGAACTATGCGCAAAAAAAGGGCTATTCAGGTACAGCCATCTTTACCAAGAAAAAACCACTAACTGTGTCCAAAGGTCTTGGGATCACTGAATTCGATCAAGAAGGTCGTGTTTTAACGCTAGAGTATGAAGATTTTTATCTTGTAAACTGTTATACCCCTAATTCGCAAGATAAATTAAAGCGCTTGGATTTTCGCCTTCAATGGGAAGCGGCTTTTAGTGACTATCTAACCGACTTAGCATCCCAAAAACCAATTATCTTATGTGGTGACCTAAATGTTGCTCATAATGAGATCGATCTCAAAAATCCTAAGCCAAATCAAAAAAATGCTGGTTTTAGTATCCAAGAACGCCAAGCAATGACTGCTTTATTAGCGCGGGGCTTCACCGATACTTTTAGACACTTCTACCCTGATAAAACTGGGGCTTACTCGTGGTGGAGCTATCGTTTCAATGCTAGATCACGCAATGCTGGCTGGCGGATAGATTATTTCATCTGCTCCAATGCTTTACTTCCCCAAGTAAAAGACAGCCAGCTTTTACCTGAGATCTTAGGTTCTGATCACTGTCCAATATTACTGGAAACCGATGAACTAAATTGAATTTGTTATGATATGAAAGGAAGTTATCAATGAATTTTATTGCTTTTGATTTCGAAACTGCTAATGCTAAACGAAGTAGTGCCTGCTCATTAGCACTTTCTGTTGTCCGCGATGGTCAGATCGTTGATGAGCTTTATTCTTTGATCGATCCACAGACTAACTTTTCGAGCTTTAACACCAAGATCCACGGTATTACAGCCAAAGATGTCGCCAATGCCCCAACATTTGCAGAACTTTGGCCTCACATCAGTAGCTTTTTTACCCCAGATCAATTAGTGGTAGCCCATAATGCACCATTTGACTGTAGTGTTTTAAATAAAACGCTAGCTACTTATGATCTAGCAACACCGAGCTTTATGGTTTTAGATACCGTCAAAACTAGTAAGCAATTTTATCAAGATCTACCTGATCACAAGTTAAACACCGTTTGTGATAGTTTAGGGATCGACCTAAAACATCACCACAATGCGCTTTTTGATAGTCATGCTTGTGCTGAGATCTTATTACACCAAGTTAAAGAATTTGGTCCAACAAAATTAAAGCCTTTTGTGCGTCAATACAATAAATAACAAAAGCACCAATATGGTCAACACCGGATAAACAACAAGGGACCTATCACGATCAAACATCATGGTAGGTCCCTTGCTGTTGTATTAGCAAACAAAACTATTATTTTAAAGCCCAGATAGCGTCTCATGTCACAGCCTTGTTACCAGCTATAAATTAGCTATCAGCTGTTCATAGCGAGCACCATGGGGTTCAAAGACTAATGTGCGCTTATCATCATCTGTTTCATCTTTTAACAGCTTGACGACCAAATATTGTGCTGGAAGTTCATCGGCGACAAATTGTGACCACTCAACTACACTGACACCTTCACCATCAAAATATTCTTCTAACCCCAGATCAGCCCCACCAGTATCTTCTAAACGATAAACGTCCATATGATACAGCGGTAAACGCCCTTCATGGTATTCACGGATCAAAGTGAAAGTCGGACTTTTGACATTTTTTTTGATCCCAAGCCCTTAGCTAACCCCTTGGTAAAAGTCGTCTTTCCCGCTCCAAGATCACCATCTAACAAGATAAGATCTTGTGGCTTTAAATATGTGGCCAATTTTTGCGCGAGTGCTTGTGTCTGTTCTGCATTATTTACTTGAAATTCCATGTTACTTCCCATCTGCTGCCTGTGCGGCGGTGATCAATGATACTTTATAGACTTCTTCTTCGTCACATCCCCGTGATAAGTCTGAAACTGGGCGATTTAACCCTTGTAAGATCGGACCGACGGCTTCAAAGCCACCTAGACGTTGTGCGATCTTATATCCGATATTGCCTGATTGCAATTCCGGAAAGACAAAGACATTGGCTTTCCCAGCTACCGGTGATTCAGGTGCTTTTTTGGCAGCGACCCCTGGCACAAAAGCAGCGTCAAATTGTAATTCGCCATCGATCGCTTCTTCAGGAGCTAATTTTTGCGCGATCTTAGTCGCTTCGACCACTTTTTCAACTAATGGTGACTTAGCCGAGCCCTTAGTCGAAAAACTCATCAAAGCGATCCGTGGTTCAATATCAAATAAGCGTGCGGTTTTAGCACTTTCGAGTGCGATCTCAGCTAGATCTTGAGCATCAGGATCGATATTGATCGCACAATCTGAGAAAATATATTTTTCATCGCCACGTAACATCAAGAAAGCCCCACTCGTCCGTCTAACATTTGGTTTTGTCTTGATGATCTGTAAAGCTGGTCGAACGGTCGCCCCAGTTGAGTGGATCGCACCTGAGACCATTCCATCTGCTTGACTTAAATAAACCAGCATCGTACCAAAATAGTTTACGTCTTTTAACATCTCAGCAGCTTGCTCTGGCGTATTTTTTCCCTTGCGACGCTCCACAAAAGCTGCAACTAACTTATCAAATTCTTCTTTAGGATAAGTTTCTGGATCTAAAACCTGTAAATTTTGTGGTAAAGGCTCACGGCTATGCGCTTGGACTTGTTCTTTAGAGCCTAACACGATCGGTGTCAATAATTCTTCTTTTGCTAAGCGAACAGCCGCGTTTACGACCCGACTATCATCTCCTTCTGGAAAGACCAACGTCAGAGGTTGCTTACTTACTTTTTGCTTTAATGTTTCTAAGATCTCCATTTAAAATCCTCCTTTTTGTGACACGTTTACGGTCTGTGGCAATTGCCAGTCGATCGGTGTTTCCCCCATTGCCTCTAAGGCTGCATTCGTTTTTGAAAATGGTTTTGACCCAAAAAATCCCCGACTTGCCGATAATGGACTCGGATGTGGTGACATGATGACTACATTTTTACTCTGATCGATCAAAGCCAGCTTATTTTGGGCTGCTTTTCCCCACAAGATAAATACAACTGGCATAGGTCGCTTGGATAATTCTTGGATAGCTAGATCCGTTAAAGCTTCCCAACCTTGACCACGATGAGAAAATGCTTGCCCATCCCGAACAGTTAAGACCGAATTGAGCAATAATACACCTTGTTTAGCCCACTTTTCGAGATAACCATGGTTTACCGGTGCGATCCCTAAGTCGCTTTGCAATTCTTTATAGATATTTTGCAGTGACGGTGGGATCTTGACTCCAGGTAACACTGAAAAACTCAATCCATGAGCTTGTTTGGGTCCATGATACGGGTCTTGGCCTAAGATCACCACTTTGACTTGTGAAAAAGGCGTCCATTCAAAGGCCTCGAAGATGTGGTACATATCCGGATGGATCACGTAATGACCATATTCATATTTTAAAAAGTTATGCAATTTGGCATAGTTTTCCGATTCGAACACTGGCGCTAAAACTTGCTGCCAATCATTATGAATCAATTCTTTCAATATATTACACCTCGCATTAATTTTACCATAACTTAAAAATAATAACATCGTTAGCGCTTACAAGTGCTGAGTGTGTAAAATTTTTACTTTCATGTTAGAATGAAGTCATTAGATAAATTAAGGTGGGATTTTATACTATGGTTCAAATTATTGCGTCTGACATGGACGGAACATTGTTAAACGACAAAATGGTCATTTCCAAACGAAATGCTGCTGCAGTCAAGGAAGCACAAAAACAAGGCATCCATTTTATCGTTTCAACTGGGCGTGCTTATGATGAAGTTAAGCCGTTGATCACTGAAGCAGGCTTTAACTGCCCAATGATCACTTTGAATGGTGCCTTTGTTTTAGACGAAAACGGCAAAGAGATCAGCGCTGCTCCGATCCCAGACTCCATTGCCAAAAAGATCATGTTGACTTTGAAGAAAAATGGGCTCTACTTTGAAGTGATCACAGCTAAAGGCGTTTGCTCTGATAATAAGGCTAAACGGATCGAAAACTTTGCTGAATTATTAGCTAGCATTAGTCCTGATACACCTTATAAGTTAGCGGTGACTTTAGCTTCAGCTCGAATGGAACTTATGAATATCAATTATGTTGACAACTATATGGACCTAGTTGATGATCCTAAAACTGTCATCGGCAAGATCGTGGTCTTTAGTCCTGAAGGGCAAAAAGTTTTAGGACCGATCAAAGATGAACTTTCTAAAAATGACAATCTTGTGATAACCTCCTCGGGCCCTGGAAATATTGAGATCAACCACGTCAATGCCCAAAAAGGTGTCGCACTCCAAGCTTATGCGGATAGCTTGAATATCCCAATGGACAATGTAATGGCAATTGGTGATAACAACAATGACGTCTCAATGCTCAAAGCCGCTGGGATCAGTTATGCTATGGGTAACGGCAGTGATGAAGTGAAGATGTTGGCTAAATACATCACTGCTCCTAACACCGAAGATGGCGCCGGGATCGCGATCGAAGAAGTTTTGGCTAAGAAAAATTAAAGTCAATCAGTGCTAGCAAGAACGAGGTGCTTAATGTGCGCAATCTATATACTCGACGCACCGAACTATCCAATCGTGGGACCATCCGCATCAAAGATAGTTCTGGTCGCCTGATCTACCTATTAGTTGGCAAGTGGGGTCTTTCACCTGGCGTCTTATCAGTCTATAACGTTACTGGTGAACGACTAGCTGAGATCAAACAGCGGACTCTTGGCTTTTTTCCAAAGTTTGATCTCTATGACAGACGCCACCATGTTGGTTCTTTGCGACGTTATTATGGTATCAGCCATGAAATGCTCTTTGTCAAAGGGCTCAATTGGTTTATCATCGGTAATTTGATGACATTTAACTATAAAGTCTACCATGGACGCCAATGTATTATGACGATCTCAGAAGTTCAAACAGCTACTGGGAATGCCTTAGAATTTCATATTGCTGAACAGGCCGATGAACCGCTATGTTTTTGTATTGCTGCGATCCTCGATTACTGGGCACGTCTTGACCTAAAAGCTAAAAATAAAGCTTACTATGGCAAATTAGCTTGGTGACCTGACACACTGATAAAAAAAGAGCATTCGATGAAGTGAACCCATAAAGTTGGACACTCTATTTAGACTATATTTCTTAAGGCAAGATGTCGGTATTCTACCGGTGTCTTGCCTTTTAGTTTGACCTTTATCCGTTCGTTATTGTAATAGCTGATCCAGCTGATCATTGCGTTGACCAACTCTTCTTGTGTTGTATATTCTTTATTGTGATATAGCTCTACTTTCATTGTGTGGAAAAAACTTTCCATGGGTGCATTATCTAAGCACGTTGCCCTACGAGACATGCTTTGAAAGATCCTATTTTCTTTTAGCTTCTTTCGCCATTGGACACTCTGATATTGGACACCTTGATCGCTATGGAGAGTCATACGATAGTTTAATTTAGGTCTAAGTTTTATCAATGCATCCAACGGTTTTACCACGAAGGCTGTTGTTGGATGCTTACTGATACTATAGCTCACTATTTCATCTGTACATAAATCTTTGATAGGTGAAAGATAGACACGTTCTTCTTGTGTCTTATTTCCATACCTAAATTCACTTACGTCGGTCACCATTTTTTGAAATGGTAAATGTGTATCAAAACGTCGATGTAATAAATTCTTAGCTTTCTTACCTTGTGGTCCAAGGGCAGAATTATATTTTCGCCTTTGTTTATTATACATATGCGCTGATAGATCATTTTCTCGCATGATGCGACTAACACGCTTATGATTTACTTTTATGCCTTGAGATCGTAATTTCAGTGTTACTGTACGATAACCAAAACACGGGTGCTTTGATTTGACCTCCTTTATAAGCTTTAATAGCTCCTCATCTTTATTTTTTCGCCTGTTTATTCGTTGGGCTTGATAGTAAAATGTACTACGTTTAAGACTAGTGTAAGGTAGTATTTCATCCAATGCATATTTAAATTCCTGCCTTAATTCTTGGATGATTTGATATTTTTCTTGCGATGTCCGCGCTTCTGAACCAAGGCATCGAGTTTTTTTAAGTATTCATTTTCAACCCGTAAAGCACGATTCTCAGCTCGTAAACGTTCTAATTCAGATAATTCTGATTTTTCTGCTTGTTTATTATTGTTGGTCGTCATGTGTTTAGCCCGTCCTCTTCTAGTAAATAAGGCATCAACACCTTTAGTATCCAATTTACGTTGCCAAGTCGCGATCGTCCCAGGATTACTTATATCAAACTGAAGTGCTGTTTCCGGATAGGAAGCCTTATGTCTTTTTCTCCAGTTTAAAACGTTGAGCTTAAAATTTCCATCGTAATCGTATTTAGGGCGACGAACTTTTAACCCATCAATACCATATTTTTGATATCGTTTGACCCACATAAGGATATTTGAGTGATTCTTCACTTTATAAACTTTAGCTACTGTGTTACTTCCATAGCCTCTTAGATACATATTTACAGCCCGCAACTTATCCTCAAAAGAAAATTTAGTCATAGTAAAACCCCCTAAGTTAGATTCCTTTGTCCAACTTAGGGGGTTCACTTCACGAAATTTTTAAAATTTCGAATGCTCTTTTTTTAGTTCAATTTCGTGATCAATTCTTCTAATTTTGTGGTGATCTCGACTGGTAATTCTTCTTTAGGATGTGTCTTAGTGTAATTATTTACCCAAACTAGCCGGTCTTGCAAACGTTGGCGTAATTTTTTAGCATAAGTGGCATCATTTAAATCAACTTCATACCCCGGAATACTTAGATAACTCATCTGTGGTAAAGTACCGAGTCCAGTCCAGTCAGCATTTTCGTTGGCGATCGCTTCTAAAATACCCAAAGTCGTATCTTTGTCGATATTTTTACCATTATACGAATCCGTATTGATGATATAACAATTAGCCTGTTGTTTTTCAAAAAGCTCCTTGAAGTCGTGGTAATCTTCAGTCAATGGATAAACTCTAAATGGATTGGCAAAAGGTTCGATCACTAACTTATCCCGAGATTCACCGATAACATTTTCCGCAGTTGAACGTTTAGTTGCTAAAGTCAGTCCAAACGTTGCTGCGATCACTGGATCTGATAATTTAACGACTGGTGGTAAACTATCATCTTTCATGATCCAAAAGATCGAATCTAATGGTGCTTGTTCACGATCGACCCGATTTTTAGCTGAATAACGCGACTTGATCGTCCGACCATTACCATTGCGCAGATCATCTGTCACCAAGGTCTTTTTCCCCTGCATATCCTGGGTGACTCCGACGTTCATTACCGTAGTGAAGTACTCCATTTCCTTTGACCCAGGTAAATAATCACTTGTCTTGTCAAAATACGCTGGCTCAAGGGCGATCGAACTCCCATTCTTACGGTCGATAATAAAAGCGTCATCATGTAAGATCGTGATATCATCAAACTTTCCAGCATGTTTAGCGTGGGTCAAGGTCGATTTTCCTGAACCTGAAAGGCCATAGAAAGCAAAGACTTTATCTTGTTTGTCTTTGAAATGAAATGTCTTTTCGCCTCCATGACAAGCGGTATAGCCATTACGATGCGCTGTTGCCCAAGCAAGTGTCAAAGTTGCCTTCTTTAACTCACCAAAATAACGTAAGCCTAGGATCGCAGCCACATTATGTTCAGGGTCAAATAGCGCTAAGCCGTCTGGATATTGGGGATCATGCCATTCAGGATCACAGTAGAGATAGATATCGTCTTCACTGTACGGTTTAGAAGTGGCATAGCGCTTAGCATACTCTGCATTAAGGATCTGAAAATTCAGTAAATACGATAGCAAATTGAGCTCATAGCCCTGTGGTACCATTAAATGAGCTTTTAACATGAACTCTTCATCCAAGCCTACGATCGCTTGTGCTTGATAAAACTGACGTGCTTCACCTTGATAGACTGCTTCACGTAAAACAGCTTCTAATTCAGCATTATCTACTCCAGGGCGACCTAAGATCTGCCTTGCAGCTGCTGTCCTACCTACAACGCGCCCATGATTATCGACTAACATCACAGCATCTTTAGGTAAGCCTAGTTCACTGGCATGTTTGATCGGTTGATCGGTCACGATCGTTTTGGGACTTTTTTTAGCTAACTCATATGCCATTTTTAAGTCAGTTACCGCCTGAACATTATTTCCATAAAAGGCAGTCTCAATAATCGTTTTAGTTGTTGAAAACAAGCGATTACATCCATTTATCTCAGTCGTTTCAAATCTTTCACGTGTACTCATCTTCCTCTATACCCCATTCTCTAAAGATTTAAGAAAGCTTTAAAAATAGCAATTAAAGCACTTACATTAACAAGAATAGTTTAGCACAGATCGTATCAAAATAGTTAAATTTTACACCTTAAAAAAAGAGTAAGAATTCCCTTCTCACTCTTTTAAATCTATAAATGTTCTTTTTTATCGATCTTTTGGACATCGATCAATGGGCAGCCAACATTATGGCACGAACCACATTCGCTGTTTTTTTGCTTAATGATCCTAGTATACACGACCCATGCTACTAGCCCAAAGATCACCAAACCCAAGATCACCGTTGCGACCATTCTGAATCCCTCATTTCTATTGCTTGTTCTAACGGTTGCGGTTTACTTTTTTTGATAAACAAACCGTAAACGATCAATGTGATCCCTAATAAAACAAGTACCACATTATAGATGGAATAATTACCGCTTGCAAGTACTGAGCTCTGATAGATCAACATAGCTACTAAATAAGCTAAAAATGTTTGATAACCGATAGCACGCCAGGTCCAACTCGCATCACCGTATTCTTTATGCATTGCTCCGATCGCAGCAAAACACGGCGCACATAAGAGATTGAACGCCAAAAAAGCATAAGCTGCCATTGGCGTGTAGGCTGCGATCAAAAGCTGATCAAACCGCGCTTGGGGTGGATTGCCAAAAGCTACTTGAAGTGTCGCTACACAATTTTCTTTAGCGATCAAGCCAGTTAAAACAGCTGAGACGGCACGCCAATCTCCAAAACCAAGAGGCACAAATACTGGAGCTAACAAGCTTCCGAGGCCCTTTAGCATACTTTCTTCTTCTGGAACTTGTTCTAATCTAAAATTGAAGTTTGATAAAAACCAGATCACGACCATCGAAGCAAAAAATGATCGTTCCCGCTTTTTGAACAAAAACCTTTGCTCTTTAACCAAACATACCGCACGATATTATCTAACTTTGGGAGATGATAAGCGGGCAACTCCATCACAAATGGTTGGGGATCACCAGCAAATAAAGCAGTTTTTTTCAAATAGATCCCCGACCCGATCACAGCTATGATCCCTAAAAAATAAGCCGCTGGAGCAGCTAAACTCTGACCTTTAAAAAAAGTCCCAGCGATCAAAGCGATCACGGTCAATTTAGCTGAACATGGCATAAAAGTCGTTAGCATGATCGTCATCTTACGATCTTTTTCTGCTTCGATCGTCCGCGTCGCCATGATCCCCGGAACGCCACAGCCCGTAGAGACTAATAACGGAATAAACGATTTACCTGACAAGTTGAAACGCCGAAAGATCCGATCCATCACAAAAGCGATCCGCGACATATAGCCACAATCCTCTAAGATCCCTAAACATAAAAAAAGCATCATGATCTGCGGTAAAAAGCCAAGCACCGCTCCGACCCCTCCGATGATCCCATCAATGATCAGACCTTGCATAAATGGCGCTACATGCCAAGATCTAAGCAGTTCTTCGGTAAAGTTTGGAACATACTTCCCAAATAAAACGTCATTTAGCCAATCCGAGCCAGCTGTTCCAATAACTTGGATCGATAAATAATAAACGACCCACATGACTCCAAAAAAGATCGGTAACGCCAAAAAACGGTTCGTCACGATAAGATCGATCCGATCAGAGATACTCAGGGAAAAATCACCTTCATCGATCACACATTGGTCCATGACCCGTGAAATAAAGTCATAGCGGGCATTAATGATAATACTGCTACTCTCATCATCAAAAATTTTTTCTGCTGTTTGGATCAAGCAAGCGATCGTTTCTTGACGTTTAGCATCTAACTTCAATTCAGCTTGGATCTGCTCATCGCGTTCAAACAATTTGATCGCATAAAACCGCAACTCATCTTTGGCCACGATTCCCTGTAACTGTTTGGCTATTTGAGCTAAGGCTGATTCTAACCGTGGATCATATTTGGGAATGATCTCTGGTGTGGCTTGTTTTTTTTGCATCTCACCAACTAATGTATCGATATTTTTTCGTTTGAGTGCACTGATCTTGATCACTGGGATCCCTAAAAGATAAACCAATTTTTTCGTGTTGATCCGTCGACCCTGTTTTTTTAAGAGATCAGCCATATTTAAAGCCACTATAAGTGGTATCTTAGTTTCTAATAATTGCAAAGTTAAGTATAAATTGCGCTCAATATTGGTCGCATCAACCACATCGACGATCTTATCTGGTCGTTTTTTCCAATAAATACTTACGTGTTACTAATTCTTCTGGTGTATATGGTGATAGTGAATAGATCCCAGGTAGATCTTGCAATAAGATCGCCTTATCCTTTTTTAAATATCCTGCCTTCCGCTCGACTGTAACTCCCGGCCAATTTCCAACGCGTTGATTAGCTCCGGTCAAATAATTGAATAAAGTCGTTTTACCACTATTAGCATTTCCAGCTAGTGCTATTTCTTTCATATGCTTATCTCCCTTACCATGATCAACTCAGCTTCAGATCGACGTAAGGTCAGCTTATAGCCTCGTAACAAGATTTCGAGTGGGTCGCCTAATGGTGCTGTATTTACTAGGGTAACTAAAGTATTTTGCGTCAAGCCCATATCCATCAGACGCCGCTTTAATTCTTTTTTACCACCTATCTTGGCAACTAAACAGCTTTGTTTTAAGTTCAACTGGGAAAGTGGTTTTAATTCTTGCTCCGCTAGCTCATTAACACTTAAAACTTCAATGCAACTCGCAATACTATCACTCAAAGCTAGACGTTGCCCTTGAAAATGGATCATCGCCCCATTGGCATGTATATTTTGAGTGATCACAGTCAAGACTTTACCCCGCACCATCCCCATCTCACTGAGACGTTTTTTCAATTGATGTTCAGCTGTTACTTGAGCTACGACATATTTGCCCCGCGTCATTACTTCAGATAATTTTTGCATTATCTCACCCCCGATCCTAATTGAGAATCATTTTCAATTACAATTTAAAAATAGCATAATTCCGCTTTCATTTCAAACAAAGACCTATAAAAATAGCGTACTATCAGCAGATAGTACGCCATTAACTAAAAGAATAATTTAGCAGCACCAGCGGCTAAGATCAATAATACGACCGAAGAGATCAATGATGCTGTAAATACGCTTTTACCCCGTTTAGCGATCACATGGAAGTTGACCGACATTCCTAACGCAGCCATTGCCATTCCTAAAAAGATATAGGCAGCTTGGACTAATGAATCGAGCAAAATGGTCGGTAGTGGGATAAACGTTCCAATAACACTTGAGATCAGGAATCCTGCCATAAACCACGGGATCGGTAATTTATTCTTTTCACCCGTACTTTGTTTTAACTGTCCTTTTTTAGCTAAATGTTTTTGATACCAGATACCGATCACTAAGGCAACTGGGGCTAATAACAAGACACGTGATAGTTTCATGATCAAAGCGTCATCTAAACTTATCGTGCCACCAGCACTACCAGCTGCTACCGCATGAGCAATCTCGTGTAAAGAACCACCTGCCATGACCCCAAATTGTGAATCAGTCATGTGAAGGAGCGGTCTTAATCCGATCTCGATCAGTGTAAATAAAGTCCCCATGACACAGACAACAGCGATCGCAAGTACTTCATTTTCACGTTTTATTTCTTCATCGACACCATCATTTTTAATCTGTGGTGAGACACCCATAACCGCTGCAGCTCCACAAACACCACAACCAGCTGCGGTCAAGATCGACAGATCACTTTCAGCCCCAAAGCGTTCGCATAAATAATAGGTCAGATAGATCGTCACCGTAACTAAGAAGATCGCGATCAAGATCGTTTTTATCCCAGCATCGGCTAACTTCATCAAATTGAGCCTAAAGCCTAGTAAAATGATCCCAAGTCGCAAAAACTTATTTGAAATAAAACCTACTCCTGGTTTGGAAGCTTCCACCCAATTTGGTTTTACTTGGAGTGCCATTCCTAGCACTAAAGCGATCACTAAAGTTCCGACTAGTTCTAAATATGGCAACTTAGCTAAAAGTACCCCTAATAAGGCACAAGCTAAAGTTAAAACAGCTGCATTCCAAAAGGAACGCGTTTTTAGCATTTGCAATAAAATCACTCCTAAAAATATTTATTGTATATATTAGATATCTTGTATTGTTTTTTTGATAAAACCTATAGTTAAAGGTTTTACACAATAAAAACAAATAAGTATTTAACAATTAATATAATAACTTATAAGTGATTTTTTTGCACTAAAAAAGGCTAGAATTTAATCTAGCCTTAAACATTTATGGCTCTATACTAATGGGCCTTTAGAGGGGATAAATCGTAAAATAAAGCAGATCCAAAGAACAGCCTATGGTTATCGTAATTTTGAACATCTCAAAGCTCGTATCTATCTCCAAACATATCTTGGTAAAGATACAAGAAGCTCTGTGAAAACAGCCTAAGCTATTCTCACAGAGCTTCTCTAAAAATATTTACTCTTTACACAGTGGTTGACAAAGAGCCATATTTATTATACCGGTGATCGGGGTCGAACCGATACGTCCTCAACGGACACTGGATTTTGAGTCCAGCGCGTCTGCCAATTCCGCCACACCGGCATTTTAATTAGATTGCCTTTATAAACGACAAAGGCGGTAACCGGATTTGAACCGGTGATAAAGGTTTTGCAGACCTCTGCCTTACCACTTGGCTATACCGCCATCTCCAAGGAACAAATCCTTAACTGGGGTAGCTGGATTCGAACCAGCGCATGAGGGAGTCAAAGTCCCTTGCCTTACCGCTTGGCTATACCCCAATCAAAGGGCGATAGGTGGGAATCGAACCCACGCGTGCCGGAGCCACAATCCGGTGCGTTAACCACTTCGCCACTATCGCCATCATGGCAGGGATAGTAGGAATTGAACCCACACCGACGGTTTTGGAGACCGTAGTTCTACCTTTAAACTATATCCCTATCATGAAAAATGGAAGGGAGTGGATTCGAACCACCGAACCCGAAGGAGCGGATTTACAGTCCGCCGCGTTTAGCCAGACTTCGCTACCCTTCCATGGTGGCGCGGGACGGAATCGAACGCCGACACAAGGAGCTTCAATCCTTTGCTCTACCAACTGAGCTACCGAGCCACAATATATGCAATTTTTATTGCAACGGTCCTAACCGGATTTGAACCGGTGATCTCCTGCGTGACAGGCAGGCGTGATAACCCCTACACCATAGGACCATAATTATAATGGAGGATACAGGGCTCGAACCTGTGACCCTCTGCTTGTAAGGCAGACGCTCTCCCAACTGAGCTAATCCTCCATAAGTGACCCGTACGGGATTTGAACCCATGTTACCGCCGTGAAAGGGCGGTGTCTTAACCACTTGACCAACGGGCCATAATTTTAAAACGGAGAGTAAGGGATTCGAACCCTTGAAACAGGTCATTACCCGTTTACATGATTTCCAATCATGCTCCTTCGGCCAACTCGGACAACTCTCCATTAAAATCAACTCCGGCAGGCGGACTCGAACCGTCGACAGCCTGATTAACAGTCAGGTGCTCTACCAACTGAGCTATGCCGGAATAAACGCGTGGCAACTTCCTACCCTCGCAAGGGGCGATCCCCTAACTACTATCGGCGTTACAAAGCTTAACTTCTGTGTTCGGAATGGGAACAGGTGTAGCCTTTGTGCTATCGCCACCACACTTTTTTGTGAGAACCTTGTTCTCTCAAAACTAGACAATATCTTTATTTCCGAAAACGCTACGTTTTTGACTTGGTTAAGTCCTCGACCGATTAGTAATGGTCCGCTCCATACGTCACCGTACTTCCACTTCCATCCTATCTACCTGATCATCTCTCAGGGGTCTTACTTCCATAAAGGAATGGGAAATCTTATCTCGAGGTGAGTTTCGCACTTAGATGCTTTCAGCGTTTATCTCATCCATACATAGCTACCCAGCGATGCCCTTGGCAGAACAACTGGTACACCAGCGGTATGTCCATCCCGGTCCTCTCGTACTAAGGACAGATCCTCTCAAATTTCCTACGCCCGCGACGGATAGGGACCGAACTGTCTCACGACGTTCTGAACCCAGCTCGCGTACCGCTTTAATGGGCGAACAGCCCAACCCTTGGGACCGACTACAGCCCCAGGATGCGATGAGCCGACATCGAGGTGCCAAACCTCCCCGTCGATGTGGACTCTTGGGGGAGATAAGCCTGTTATCCCCAGGGTAGCTTTTATCCGTTGAGCGATGGCCCTTCCATGCGGAACCACCGGATCACTAAGCCCGACTTTCGTCCCTGCTCGACTTGTAGGTCTCGCAGTCAAGCTCCCTTATGCCTTTACACTCTGCGAATGATTTCCAACCATTCTGAGGGAACCTTTGGGCGCCTCCGTTACCTTTTAGGAGGCGACCGCCCCAGTCAAACTGCCCACCTGACACTGTCTCCCGCCGCGATAAGCGGCGAGGGTTAGAGTGTTCATACAACGAGGGTAGTATCCCACCAGCGCCTCGATCGAAACTAGCGTTCCGACTTCTACGGCTCCTACCTATCCTGTACAAGTTGTACAAACACCCAATATCAAGCTACAGTAAAGCTCCATGGGGTCTTTCCGTCCTGTCGCGGGTAACCCGCATCTTCACGGGTATTATAATTTCACCGAGTCTCTCGTTGAGACAGTGCCCAGATCGTTACGCCTTTCGTGCGGGTCGGAACTTACCCGACAAGGAATTTCGCTACCTTAGGACCGTTATAGTTACGGCCGCCGTTTACTGGGGCTTCAATTCTGAGCTTCGCTTACGCTAACCCATCCTCTTAACCTTCCAGCACCGGGCAGGCGTCAGCCCCTATACTTCATCTTACGATTTTGCAGAAACCTGTGTTTTTGATAAACAGTCGCCTGGGCCTATTCACTGCGGCTGCACATTGTGCAGCACCCCTTCTCCCGAAGTTACGGGGTCATTTTGCCGAGTTCCTTAACGAGAGTTCTCTCGCTCACCTTAGGCTACTCGCCTCGACTACCTGTGTCGGTTTGCGGTACGGGTGGTCTGATCCTAACTAGAAGCTTTTCTCGGCAGTGTGACATCGATCACTTCGCTACTTTAATTTCGCTCCCCATCACAACTTATCCTTAAGATGATAAGCATTTGACTCATCATCAGACTTGTTGCTTGGACGTGCATATCCAACAGCACGCATCTCTAGCCTCCTGCGTCCCTCCATCGTTCAAACAAATCAAACCAGTACAGGAATCTCAACCTGTTATCCATCGCCTACGCCTCTCGGCCTCGGCTTAGGTCCCGACTAACCCTGGGAGGACGAGCCTTCCCCAGGAAACCTTAGTCATACGGTGGACCAGATTCTCACTGATCTTTCGCTACTCATACCGGCATTCTCACTTCTAAGCGCTCCACCAGTCCTTACGGTCTAGCTTCATCGCCCTTAGAACGCTCTCCTACCATGCAACATAGTTGCATCCACGATTTCGGTAATGTGTTTAGCCCCGTTACATTTTCGGCGCAGGATCACTCGACTAGTGAGCTATTACGCACTCTTTAAATGGTGGCTGCTTCTAAGCCAACATCCTAGTTGTCTGTGCAATTCCACATCCTTTTCCACTTAACACATATTTAGGGACCTTAATCGGTGGTCTGGGCTGTTTCCCTTTCGACTACGGATCTTATCACTCGCAGTCTGACTCCCGGATATAGATCTGTGGCATTCGGAGTTTATCTGAATTCAGTAACCCAAGACGGGCCCCTAGTCCAAACAGTGCTCTACCTCCACGATCCTTAACTCCGAGGCTAGCCCTAAAGCTATTTCGGAGAGAACCAGCTATCTCCAAGTTCGTTTGGAATTTCACCTCTACCCACACCTCATCCCAGCATTTTTCAACATACACGGGTTCGGTCCTCCAGTGCGTCTTACCGCACCTTCAACCTGGACATGGGTAGGTCACCTGGTTTCGGGTCTACGTCAACGTACTCATTCGCCCTATTCAGACTCGCTTTCGCTACGGCTCCGGCCTTTGCGCCTTAACCTCGCACGCTAACGTAACTCGCCGGTTCATTCTACAAAAGGCACGCCATCACCCATTAACGGGCTCTGACTACTTGTAGGCACATGGTTTCAGGAACTATTTCACTCCCCTCCCGGGGTGCTTTTCACCTTTCCCTCACGGTACTGGTTCACTATCGGTCACTAGGGAGTATTTAGCCTTGGGAGATGGTCCTCCCGGATTCGACGGAGTTTCACGTGTTCCGCCGTACTCAGGATACTGGGCTGAGGAAACGAAGTTTCGCTTACAGGGCTATCACCTTCTCTGGCTGATCTTCCCAAATCATTCAACTACTTCGTTTCTTGGTAACTCAAATGTCCAGTCCTACAACCCCAGAGAGCAAGCTCTCTGGTTTGGGCTATTCCCTTTTCGCTCGCCGCTACTCAGGGAATCGAATTTTCTTTCTCTTCCTATGGGTACTTAGATGTTTCAGTTCCCCACGTCTACCTTCAACTGAGCTATGTATTCACTCAGTGATAACAGGTCTTTACTCCTGCTGGGTTTCCCATTCGGAAATCTCCGGATCACAGTTTACTTACAACTCCCCGAAGCTTATCGCAGTTAGTCACGTCCTTCATCGGCTCCTAGTGCCAAGGCATCCACCATGCGCCCTTAATAACTTAACCTATATTATCTTACGATAATGGTTATGAGTTTAGCGATCAAACATTAAATGTTTTAAACTCTTTAAAACGCGGTGTTCTCGGTTATTTTAATTAACAAAGAAATAAAAGATATTATCTAGTTTTCAAAGAACAAGTTTGAGAGTAGATCTCTCAAAACTAAACAAAGTTTACGATAAAAGTGCAGGTTTCCGAAATTATCCTTAGAAAGGAGGTGATCCAGCCGCAGGTTCTCCTACGGCTACCTTGTTACGACTTCACCCTAATCATCTGTCCCACCTTAGACGGCTGGCTCCAAAAGGTTACCCCACCGGCTTTGGGTGTTACAAACTCTCATGGTGTGACGGGCGGTGTGTACAAGGCCCGGGAACGTATTCACCGCGGCATGCTGATCCGCGATTACTAGCGATTCCGACTTCATGTAGGCGAGTTGCAGCCTACAATCCGAACTGAGAACGGCTTTAAGAGATTTGCTAAACCTCGCGGTCTTGCGACTCGTTGTACCGTCCATTGTAGCACGTGTGTAGCCCAGGTCATAAGGGCATGATGATTTGACGTCATCCCCACCTTCCTCCGGTTTGTCACCGGCAGTCTTGCTAGAGTGCCCAACTTAATGCTGGCAACTAACAATAAGGGTTGCGCTCGTTGCGGGACTTAACCCAACATCTCACGACACGAGCTGACGACAACCATGCACCACCTGTCATTTTGTCCCCGAAGGGAAAGTCCTATCTCTAGGATTGTCAAAAGATGTCAAGACCTGGTAAGGTTCTTCGCGTTGCTTCGAATTAAACCACATGCTCCACCGCTTGTGCGGGCCCCCGTCAATTCCTTTGAGTTTCAACCTTGCGGTCGTACTCCCCAGGCGGAATGCTTATTGCGTTAGCTGCAGCACTGAAGGGCGGAAACTCTCCAACACTTAGCATTCATCGTTTACGGCGTGGACTACCAGGGTATCTAATCCTGTTTGCTACCCACGCTTTCGAACCTCAGCGTCAGTTACAGACCAGAGAGCCGCTTTCGCCACTGGTGTTCTTCCATATATCTACGCATTTCACCGCTACACATGGAGTTCCACTCTCCTCTTCTGCACTCAAGTCTCCCAGTTTCCAATGCACTACTCCGGTTAAGCCGAAGGCTTTCACATCAGACTTAAAAGACCGCCTGCGTTCCCTTTACGCCCAATAAATCCGGATAACGCTTGCCACCTACGTATTACCGCGGCTGCTGGCACGTAGTTAGCCGTGGCTTTCTGGTTAGATACCGTCGAAACGTGAACAGTTACTCTCACGCACTTTCTTCTCTAACAACAGGGTTTTACGATCCGAAGACCTTCTTCACCCACGCGGCGTTGCTCCATCAGGCTTTCGCCCATTGTGGAAGATTCCCTACTGCTGCCTCCCGTAGGAGTTTGGGCCGTGTCTCAGTCCCAATGTGGCCGATCAACCTCTCAGTTCGGCTACGCATCATTGCCTTGGTAAGCCTTTACCCCACCAACTAGCTAATGCGTCGCGGGCCCATCCAAAAGCGGTAGCATAGCCACCTTTTACATAGTTACCATGCGGTAACTATGGTTATGCGGTATTAGCACCTGTTTCCAAGTGTTATCCCCCTCTTTTGGGCAGGTTGCCCACGTGTTACTCACCCGTTCGCCACTCAACTCTTTATCGGTGAGTGCAAGCACTCGGTGATAAAGAAGTTTCGTTCGACTTGCATGTATTAGGCACGCCGCCAGCGTTCATCCTGAGCCAGGATCAAACTCTCAATTTAAAGTTTGTGACTCTTTATTTTTACTAGCGAATTGACTTCGCAAAATGTTTATTGCTCTTATCACTTAGATAAGAGACCCTGCACATTTGCTTATCGAAACTTTGTTCAGTTTTCAAAGATCTACTTAGTTGATTCATCTAACTGATACAATCAACACACTTATTATATCATATCTGATTTTCGTTATCAATAATTTTTTTAAATTATTTTTAACATCTCAATCAGACGACTTATTTATCTTATCAAAACCATTAATCAATGTCAATAAGAAAATAATTTTTTTGTTATGCTGTAACAAATCAGCTTAAATATAGTATCATGATTTTTAAGATGATGTCAACATCTTTTTTATATTATATTTTTAAGTAACTGCTCTGCATCAGCAACTTTTATAGTATACCAACATCTAGCAAGAAACGTCAATAACTTTTTTAGATTTTTTTGAATATATTCAAAATTTTTTGCCTGATCCTAAATCCTCTAGCACACTATCCAAAAACTATGACATAGTCTCTTGCTCAACGGCTGGACCAGCGACTTGTAGATAACAAAACCGCTACGATGCGTATGTTCATCGTAGCGGTTTTACCATTATCTATTTAGGTCTTATACTCTTTTACCTAAACTATTTCAATTCAGGTGCATCTGTTTCGTATAGGTTTTCAGTTGAATTGCCATTATTTTGCTGCAAGACACTCGTTGGTTTATCTTTTTGTGCCTGTTTGAGCTGTTTTAGGCCTTCTGAATACTTATAGTTATATTTAGTCTTATCAGTTGCCTTAAAGCCTTCAGGTGTGTAGAAACGCAACAGATCACCTGTGATGATCTTATCAGAAAGTGATAACTCTTCATCAACGTATTCTGTCTGCGCTTTAACTTGCGCCTTTTGTTCGGCCGTCAAACTATTTGTAACATCTTCACCTTTGTCATTATAGATCGTACTTCCGATCTTAGTAAATGTAGGTGAAACAAAGTCACCATTTCTAAAAGCAACTGTCTGGTTTCGATCCTTAGCTAACAAGTCGTTCCCTAATTGGATCGTATCCGTATTCTTGATCCCCAAAAGATCTAATAAGGTCGGCATAACGTCGATCTCACCACCATAAGTGTGATCTATCCCACCTTTGATGCCATTAACATGGATCATAAATGGAACCTTTTGGAATTGTGCTAGATCATAACTATCTACGCTCTTTTTACCAAGTAATTGTGCGATCGCCTTTTTATGGTTATTTGAAATACCGTAATGATCACCATAAACAACGATCATCGAATTATCATATAGACCTGCTTTTTTCAAATAACTGATAAATTCACCAAAAGCATCGTCTAAATACTTAGCAGTTTGAACATATCCATCAACAGTACTATCACCTGTGGTCGTCTTTTCGATCGTTTGATTTTGCTTATCTAGTTCGTATGGATAATGGTTTGTGACCGTGATCAATTTTGCATAGAACGGTTGCGGTAACTGTTCGATGTACTTGACTGACTGTTGTAAAAATAGCTTATCTTTCAAACCATAGCCAATACTATAGTTGGATTTATTCTTGTAGTAGTCTTCACTAAAGAAATATTGATATCCCCAAGATTTATAGGTATTATCGCGATTCCAAAAACTACCAACATCTCCGTGAAATGCCGCCGTTGTATAACCTTGTTGGTCCATAATAGCTGGCATTGCTTGGAAAGTATTATTGGTACCATAAGATGTCATAACTGACCCTGATGGTAGACCAAAGAGTGATGTTTCTAACATCGTTTCAGCATCAGAAGTCTTCCCTTGTCCTACTTGGTGGTAGAAATTATCAAAGGAGATCGTGCTTTGATCGCTATAAAATTGATTGATATTTGGCGTTACTTCCTTACCATTAACTTTATAGTTGATCATAAATTGTTGGAAACTTTCCAAATGGAAAACAAAAACATTCTTACCTTTTGCTTTACCATAGTATTCTGGATTGACCGTTGTTTTGTTTTTTTTCCAAAAACTTCAAGACCTGATCCATATCACTACTACTTGCACTAGCTCTTGTAGCACTTTCCTTATGCGTTTGGTAAGCGTTATAAGCAGCATAGAAGTTAATACCTAAATATTTAACAATATAGTTATTGTCAAATGTACGTGTCAGCAGTTGTGGGCGATTCTTTTCGGCTAAACCTAGATTAGCTGCAAACAAAACACATGATAACAGTGTGACCCCGACCGGATAGCGGAATTTTACAGGGCGTGTATCGATTTTGATGACCTTAAATACCAATAGTAATGTCAAAATGATCACATCTACAAAGACCCATAAGTCACTGAGATGCAAGATCTCGCCAATACTTAACGATAAATTATTTGAAACTGATCCCGAAGACTTAATGATCCCCATTGATAGGAAATCAGAAAACTCCCGATAGTACAAAATATTAGCAAAAAGCCATAATGAGGCGATCAAATCGACGATCATCATGATCCAATAGGACTTCTTACCTCTAAAATAAAGGGCGATCCCTAAAAGTAATAAACCTGTTGGGAGCGGATTTAACAAGAGCAAGAAGCGTTGCATGCTGTCATTGATCCCTAAGCTAAACTTATTAACATAAACAGCATACGTTTTAATCCAAAGTAATACCAGAGTTAAAATAAAAAACCCTGTGCGCGTATTCAGCCCATCATGGACTTTCTTTAGCACTGAACGCATCTAATTGCCTCCAATAATAAGTAGTATTTAATTGTCTATGCGTCAAATTATAGTTTAATATCCTATGAAAAAGATAGTTATTCCACAAGATTTAAAAATATTTTAAAATTAGTCGTTTAGCAAGTCGTAGATCTCCATCGCTGCTAGATCGATATCATCAAAATCGAACTTTTGATGTGTTGCTAGTTCTTCTAATTCAAAAGTTTGTGTTGCTGGATCGTAGGTTACAAATCCTCTTTCTTGTCCTTCACGCTCAAAGCGACGTGATTGAACTTCATTTGTGTCTGCTTTCATCATCACATCTAGTCTTTCGATAATTGCCACAAGTTGTGAATTTTCCATAGATATAAATCTCCTCTTCATTTAAATAGATCATGGACCTACTTTTGATATATCTTAGCAAATTATATACTAACACACCAAATATAATGAAACAATTCAAAAAAATTGAAGATTTTAAGATGACCTTCTCTTTAATCTTGTTTTGAACATTTATCTGGTTTGATCACCAAAGCTACCATACCACCAAACATCCCTAAATAGTAAGTAATGATCCGCCAAATTATCATCGCCAAGACCAGTTTACTTCCACTGTTAACAAAGGTCGAAAAAATCAGCGAAAAACTATATTCGGCCCCACCAGCACCCCCAGGGATCGGAAATAGTGAGATCACCATCACGATCAAAACGTGAAGCGTCATTACTGTCAATAATTCAGCATGCTCGACTCGTAAAGCTAACAAAATAAAAAATGGGATGATGTAATAGAAAAATAGTTGGATCAAAGTGATCAAACTAACTTTGAACAATAAGCGGTAGTTTGCCTTTAACTGTAAACTCTCCCGATAAAAGTTATCGATCTTCTCATTGAGTAACTTATCGTATTTTTCATAACGTTCTGGAGCTAACAAGCGTTTAAAAGGGCGCAAGCATAGATTAGTCATCTTTTTAGTAAAGTCATACCAATACATTATCAATAACAAACCTAAGATCACTGCCAAATGGATCAAAAAACCAAAGATCAACAGCAATCCCATAACATGCAATTTATCGGCGATCAAATGAAATCCTAAAAATAAGCAAACGATGAAATTTAAAACGATCATCGATTGATATACCACAAATTTCATCAATAAGATCGAAGTCGCCCGGCCAGCATCTACCCGGATTGCAATAAGGCAAATAACTGTGCTGGTTGCCCACCTGAAGCAAACGGGGTGATCCCATTGAATAAAGCTTCGATCAAGGGGATCCGCAATGAATCCTTAAAAGAATAAGTTGGAAACTGTCTTTTTAGTAATTCCTTGACCACAAATCCCTCGCAAACGATCGACAATGCCATACATAAGACAGCCACTGCGATCCACCACCAATTAAGATGCATGATATCACCGACCAAGTCATGATATGAGATCCTTGAACAGAATAAAAAAAGATCCCGACTCCGATCAATATCATTAGCAAGAGGGCTAATTTATTTTTCTTTGACATCACACTTTCCCCGCTTGTTTTTTATAGTAGTCCAACCAGATCAAGGCTAAGCGATCTTCTGAATAAAACTTTGCTGCTGCTTTAGCCCGCTCACGTAATTTGGCTAATACAGCTGGGTCTTTAGCTAACTTTTTGAGCTTTTTTTCCATCTCATCTATATCAGCACAACCAGCATAATAACCCGCGATAACGCCTTCGTAAAGTTCAAGTTCACGTAAAACAACGGGCGTCTCACAACTAAACGCTTCAAGCACACTCATCGGAAAAAGCTCATTATATGATGGTAACAAGAAAACATCAGCTAAGTTGTAGTACTCACACATCTCAGTCCGTTCAACGATCCCAGGGAAATGTAAATTTTCAGGTGGATCATCAACGACCTTTTTTAACTCGGCATAGCCGTCAGTGATCACTCCAAACGAAAAGCCTCCGACCCAAACGAATTCGAATTCAGGATTGCGCTTAGCTAACTCGATAAAATCAAAGACACCTTTTCTTTCCTGGATCTGCCCCACACCAACGATCAAAAATTTATCGGTAGGCAACTTTTTTTTCACCCGTAACTGCTTTTTTTCCTCACTAGCGATTGGATGAAATTCCTTTTTAGATACAAAATTAGGAATATAAGTTATCTTTTCACGAGCGATCCCATAAGCTTCTAGTTTTGGAATAAAAGTCGGATTAACAACGACCAAGGCATCCATCCGCTTATAAAAAGCGATCACATACCGATACAATACTTTACGTGCGATCCACGGTAACTTAAGACTTCCCTCCAGTGTTTCTGGTAAAAAGTGGACGTAACCCACTTTTTTCCCTCGACGTTTGGAAAAAGTCGAAAAGAAAAACTTTAAGTCGATCGTATGATAGTGACTGATATCAGCTGGGCTAAACTCATTGATCGTGATCGCCAACTGCTCAGGATAGTATTTTTCTAGCAACTTTATCAGTTCGGTGTATGCACTGCCCACCCCTTGGCCTTTGACCTTGGTTGCCGACGAATACATGTGAACATTTAACATCAGAAAACTCCTTTTAGCTGTGTTCTTTTGAGTAAGTGGTTTGATTCAACTCTAGATAGTGTTCCTTACTGCGTTCATAAAATTGTAAGATCTTTTCACCAAACTCATCAGCTGAGATCTCTTTTAACTTTTGTTGTAGCGGCTTAGGATCTTGATATTTGGCTGGTTTCGTCAAATATTCAACTACTAACTCAACAAATTCTTCTAAAGTCTCAAAATTTGCCCCGATCGCCCGATCACTTAAAAGTTCAGCCGTATATGGGCTTTTCGAGGAAACTACTTTAGTCCCTGCTGCCAATGCTTCGATATAAGTCAAGCCTTGTGACTCTGAGATCGACGTTGAAACAAAGAGATCAGCTGCATGATAAAATTCACTCACTTGAGTATTGTCAACTTCACCTGTAAAGATGATATCTTCGGTCAATCCGAGTTCTTTTACTTGCTCTTGCAATGACTCTTTAGCTGGACCATCCCCTACGATCAACAATTTGACCCCTGGAACTTTGGTTTTGATCGCCGGAAAACTAGCCACCATGCGATCGATATCTTTTTCAAAAGCCAAGCGACTCAATGTTAATAATAACGGCGCATTCTCAGCTATTCCGTAGTGTTTTCGAACGTTATTTTCATTAACGACTTTAAACCGTGTCAAATCAACTCCCGTCGGAATAACAGTGATCGGTTCTTTGACTCCATACCGAGTCAAAGTCTCTAAAACACGGGCACTTGGCGCCACGACCCCACTCATTTTTTCGCAAAATGAACAGGTCATCAAACGTACATGGGAGGGTTTCAATAATTTTCCTTTGGCCACATAATGTAAATAATCTTCATACATCGTATGGTAAGTATGAACACACGGGATCTTTAGCGCTTTAGCTACAAACTTCCCGATCAATCCCATTGAAAATTCAGTTTGCGTATGAACAATATCTAGATTTAATTCTTTAGCTACTTGATAAGACTGAAATAGCCCCCTAACAGCGATGCGTCTATCGGTAAAAGAAATAAACGGAATGCTAGCAAAGCGAAACACATTGCGCTCATAGACATTTTTCTCGACATCAGGATCGGTAGTCGTAAAAATATAGACCGTATGTCCTTTTTGTTCTAATTGTGAACGCAAAGTATCGATCGATGTCGCAACCCCGCTAACTTGCGGAAAATACGTATCTGTAAATATGCCGATATTCACAAGCACCTTTCCTCCTCAACTTTTTATCAGTTTTAATTATATGGTTTTAACTATTCCTTTGCAATGCTCTCACTGATACGAAGAGCAAAAAAATACCATTCTTAAATATTTTAACATTTTCCAACTGATTCTAGACAAAAAGAGACCAGAAATCTCTTTCCGGTCTCTTTTTAAGATAAGTTGATCGAATATTACTTCGTGTATTCAGCTACTAAAGCTTCAACTTCTTCAGTTGTTTCGCAATCTTCAACTGCTTTTTGAGCTAATTCTTGCATCTTAACTGAATCAAGTTTCTTCAACAAGCTACGTGTCTTCAAGATCGAAGTTGCACTCATTGAGAATTCATCTAGACCTAAACCAAGCAACAATGGCACAGCAACTTGATCGCCAGCCATTTCACCACACATACCAGTCCACTTACCTTCTTTATGTGAAGCATCAATGATGTTCTTGATCAAACGCAAGATAGATGGGTTATATGGTTGGTAAAGGTAAGATACACGTTCGTTACCACGATCAGCTGCCATAGAGTATTGGATCAAGTCATTGGTTCCGATACTAAAGAAATCTGCATACTTAGCTAACTTATCTGCGATCATTGCAGCAGCAGGGATCTCCATCATCATTCCGACTTCAATATCGTCAGAAACAGGGATACCTTCTTTAACTAACTTAGCTTTTTCTTCTTCAAAGATCGCCTTAGCATCTTTGAATTCCTTGACAGTAGCGATCATTGGGAACATGATAGCCAAGCGTCCATAGTGTGAAGCACGTAACAATGCACGCAATTGAGTACGGAAGATATCTTGACGATCTAATGAGATGCGGATCGCACGATAACCCAAGAATGGATTTTCTTCTTCTGGTAGTGGTAGATAAGGTAGATCCTTATCCCCACCAATATCCATTGTACGTACGACAACTTGTTTGCCATCCATACCTTCAACTGCTTCTTTGTAAGCTTTGAATTGTTCTTCTTCTGTTGGAAGCTCACTTGCATCCATGTATAAGAATTCAGAACGGAACAAGCCAACAGCTTCGGCCCCATTATCAACAGCACCCGTAACATCTTTAGGGGTACCGATATTAGCCCCTAAGATAACTTGTTTGCCGTTTTTTGAGACAGATCTAGCATCTTTTAATTGTTGCCACTCAGCTTTTTGAGCCTTGAAATCAGCAGCTTTTTGTTCATATTCAGCTAATTGATCAGCCGTTGGATCAATAACTGCATCCCCAGCAATACCATCGATAATGACCATATCGCCTTCTTTGATCTCAGTTGTTGCTGAGCCAGAGCCTACGACTGCAGGGATCTCAAGGGTTCTTGACATGATAGCAGAGTGCGATGTCCGACCACCGATATCAGTGATAAAGCCCTTAACAAAATTGCGGTCTAATTGCGCTGTATCAGATGGTGTCAAGTCATGTGCTACGATCACAACTTCTTCGTCGATCAAAGCTGGGTTAGGTAAAGTTACACCTAACAAATGACTCATGACACGCTTAGTTACGTCGCGAATATCGCCTGCACGTTCTTGCATGTAAGCATTGTCTGTCATGCCTTCAAACATGGAAATAAACATGTCTGTTACACTCTTCAACGCAGCTTCGGCATTAACTTTTTCATTTTTGATCTGATTTTCGATTTGACCAATCATTTTCAGGGTCAGCCAAGATCGTTAAGTGCGCCTCAAAAACTTCAGCTTCTTCAGCCCCTAAGTTTTGGGCAGCTTTTTTGCTTAATAGCTTCAAGCTCACTCTTGGAGGCTGCTACAGCATCATCTAAACGCTTGATCTCAGCTTCTGGATCAGAGATACTGGTTTCAGAAAATGAAAGGTCAGGTTGCACAAGCATGTAGGCTTTTGCGGCTGCAATTCCGTCACTAGCTGCGATACCCTTCAACATTTTCGTCATTATTCAGCAAGTCCTTCCTTTGTCATTGTTTCTGCGATAGCTGCGATAGCTTCTGCTTCATCAGCACCATCAGCAGAGATCACAACATCAGCGTTTTGACCTACACCTAATGACATAACACCCATGATAGATTTCAAGTTTACTGATTTACCTTGATATTCTAATGTAATATCTGAGTTAAATTTGCTTGCTGCTTGCACCAAAAGTGTAGCTGGGCGTGCGTGAATACCTGTTTCTGCAATTACGTGAAATTCTTTCTTTTCCATTGTGGATCATGCTCCTTTAAATATAAATAAGATTTGTGCAACAATTAGTAAACAAATTGATCACAACTGTAAAAGAATTCGTTTACATTAGCGGTTACACTAAGTGTTGCACCTGCTATAAAGAATAATACCATGAATTATTTATCAAGACAAGGTATCACTCTTAAACATTTTGATAATATGTCAAAAAAAATTTATTTATCATTTTTGTGATAATGATAGATAACTCCGCCACCACGTTTAGCTGTGCCGACCACATTTTTCCGATAATTATAATTTAGTAAAATCTTTTGAAAATCCATAAATTCAGCTGTTTCGATCTCGAATTCTGTTATCTCACCTGCATGCAAGCGATCTAATAATGTTTGATAATCCTTTTCCATCCTGCTACCCCCTCTCACACATTTTTAAATTATACCATTTCCAATTTTTTTGCTTGCACTTAAGATAAAAATTTGTATAATAAAGCTACAAAGGTCAAAGTTGGTCAAACTGATTTTGACATTAAATTTAACCGGAAAGGGCGTGAATAGCTATGTTATGCCAAAATTGTCAGCAAAACCATGCTACGCTACATTTAACAACAAACATCAACGGTCGCCAAACTTCGATCGACCTTTGTCCTAACTGCTATCGAGCTTTGAAAAATCAAAGTCAACTACCACCTTCCTTGGATGGTATCTTCCAAGATCCATTGGGTAGTGATCCATTCGCTGATTTCTTTAAAGAGATCAAACGCCAAAACCAACAGCGTCCCACACCAGCGCAAGGTCCCCAAACAAAAGGCGGAGATAATAGTGATAACGAAGGCATTTTAGATAAATATGGGCTTGATCTCACTGCCCAAGCCAAAGCGGGCCAGATCGACCCAGTTATCGGGCGTGACCGCGAGATAAAACGTGTAACTGAGATCTTGAATCGGCGCACTAAAAACAATCCTGTCCTTACTGGTGAAGCCGGAGTCGGGAAAACAGCAGTTGTCGAAGGTCTTGCTCAAAAGATCGTTGACGGCGATGTTCCACAAAAACTATTAAATAAAAAAGTTATCCGCCTAGACGTTGTTTCCTTAGTCCAAGGACTGGGATCCGTGGTCAATTTGAGCAACGCATGCAGGAATTAATGGATGAATTGAAACAAAAACAAGATATCATCCTCTTTATCGATGAGATCCATGAGATCGTTGGGGCTGGAAACGCTGAGGGAGGCATGGATGCCGGCAACGTTTTTAAAACCAGCTCTAGCTCGCGGTGAGTTCCAACTTGTCGGGGCTACTACTTTAAACGAATTTCGTACGATCGAAAAAGATGCGGCCTTAGCGCGGCGTTTACAACCCGTCCAAGTTGAAGAACCTTCTAAAGAAGAGGCTTTAGCGATCTTACACGGTTTGCGTGCTAAATATGAAAGCTACCACCAAGTCGCCTATACCGATGAAGCGCTTGAAAGTGCGATCCAACTTTCGACTCGCTACATTCAGGACCGCTATTTGCCGGATAAAGCGATCGATCTCTTAGATGAAGCCGGCTCGCGTAAGAATTTAGCTTTACAAGCTTTTGACCCAAGCGAAGTCAAAGCTAAGATAGCTCAAGCACAGACAAATAAAAAAGCTGCTTTAGACCAAGAAGATTATGAAAAAGCCGCCTTTTATCGCGATCAAGTCGCTAAACTAGAAGAACATTTAACAGCTAAACCTCAAGTCAAAAGCGAAGTTACCGCCCAAGATATGGAAAAGATCGTCGAGGAAATGACTTCTATCCCTGTCGGTGAACTCAAACAAAAAGAACAAGCACAATTACAAACTCTAGCCCAAACACTCAAGCAAAACGTTATCGGCCAAGACCGTGCTGTTGATAAAGTTGCCCGCTCGATCCGGCGCAATCGGATCGGCTTTAACAAGTCAGGTCGACCGATCGGTTCATTTCTTTTTGTTGGTCCTACAGGGGTCGGGAAAACTGAAGCAGCTAAACAACTTGCTTTAGAACTATTTGGAACGACCGAGGCCATGATCCGCTTTGATATGAGCGAATACATGGAAAAATTCTCTGTCTCTAAATTGATCGGTTCGCCTCCAGGTTACGTTGGATATGAAGAAGCGGGCCAGTTGACCGAACAAGTTCGGCGACATCCATATAGCTTGATCTTATTAGACGAGATCGAAAAAGCTCATCCCGATGTCATGCATATGTTCTTGCAGATCTTAGATGATGGGCGCTTGACTGATTCACAAGGCAAGACTGTCAGCTTTAAAGATACGATCATCATCATGACAAGTAACGCCGGTTCAGGTGATCCGATCGTCAACGTTGGCTTTGGCACGACCAAGAGCACCCCTAATTCTGTGGTCGATAAATTGACTAAATACTTCAAGCCAGAATTTTTGAACCGTTTTGATGATATTATCGAGTTCAATGCTTTGACTAAAGAAAATCTTGACCAGATCGTTTCGTTGATGCTCGAAAAAGTCGACCAAACGCTACAAGAAAACGGAATGTCACTTAAAGTTTCAACTAAGGCCCGCCAAAAACTAGTCGAATTAGGCTATGATCCTAAGATGGGCGCGCGTCCACTACGCCGGACGATCCAAGACCAGATCGAAGACAAAGTAACTGACTTTTACCTTGATCATCCCCAAGTTAAAAACTTTTACGCTGATCTAAGTGACGATACGATCGTGATCAGTGAAGCAAACGTTACTGAATAATTCAACAAACTGGGCGTTTTTTTACCAACTTCCCAGTTTTTTATTTTCAACATTTCTATTAGATAGTTTATAATAGTTATATAGAATTGGTAATTTGAAGCATGCATTTTACTTCAAACATTTTACTATATTTAGCAAAGGAGGAAATCAACATGCAACTGATCGATGTTACCAATAGTTACTCTCGCATGATCCAACATGAATTAGTTAAATCACCAGTTCATTTCATCAAAGTGTATACCCTAGGGAATTCAAAAGTCGTCTATAAGAAAAAGCATGCTTTTTCTGAGATCGTCATCTCAAACAAAATTCGTCAGATCACCCCTAAAGAAATTGAATTTGTTAAAACTAAGCTTTTAAAAGACCGTGCCGACGCTGCGACTGTTACTTCTCAAGGAAACTTAGTGGAAATAAATTTGGAGAACTAAGACCCAGAAACCTCGTAAGCTACCTTACGGGGTTTTTTATTATTAAGTACTAAAAAATTTAAGCTATCTAGTAATAATTTTGTGCAATCATTTTAGAGATACGTTATAATTGACGTGATACCGATACGAGGGAGGCGAGTTCAAGTTGGCACCGAAAAGACAAAAAAAGACAAAACATCCAAATAATAAAAAACACCGGTCGCGCTTTGCTAAGCGTTCTAAAATCGAAATAGCTCCAATCAAAGAAGCATTGCTCGAGGAACAACCAGAGATCGAGATCGAAAAAACTGCGCCAGCTCAGCAACCTATCGCCCCGGCGCCACCACTAAAAAAAGAAGCAGAGATCGTATTAGACCAAAAACAAGCGGTCACGACTAAAAATGAGCTCAAGAAAAAAGCCACTACACAGGATTCGACTGTCATCTTGCTCTTCCAAGATGAAGACAAGAAATTCTTAGCTTCACCGCAGATCATTTCGGGTAAGCGTCACGAACCGATCAAATTCAGATTCAAAGATTTTGAAGGTTATAATTTGATCCAAGTCGATGGCTTTACGAGTGATTTTGTCTTGCCTTACGCTGCGATCACTTTTACCTATCGTAAAAAAGATGCTGGTAATATTTGGATCTTTTGTCAAGATATCGATGATCGCCGTTTTTTACAAAAACCAACTTTTATTAAAGGAAAAGTCGGGGATGAGTTTTCTCTTTCATCACCTGCGATCCGCAACTACACTCTCTTACGGGCTCGTGGTTTGACACATGGGATATTTACTTATGATCAACAAGCTGTGACCTATTTTTATCGTCGGGATAGCTGGAAAGATGTTGATTATACCCCACACTATCTAAAATTCAAGCAGTCCCTACCTTGCTTAGATGCTCCTGATGGGCAAGTTACCGATGTGATCTTGGCTAAAAATACTATTTGGCAAACTTTTGAAACGATCATTACTACTAACGATCAACGTTGGTATTGCTTAGGCGGTAGCATTTGGATCAAATATGATGCCGAATTGATGACAATGTTGGATAAAAAACCAGCTGTGATCAGTGAGCATGATACCCTTGAGATCGATCTACCACACTCGATCGACCTTCGCCATAATGCAATGATCGACTTTATCCCCGATGGTGAACTTGTCTTATACGATAAACCGTTTGGGCAAAAAGTCGGACTGATCAAAAATGGACAGATCGTAACTTTGACAGGACGGATCAGAGTTGAAGGGATGCTTTGGTTTGAGGTCAATGGACTTGGTTGGACGATCCGCGAATACCTAAACTTGGACCCGTGATCATATATACTAAAAAGCTCAGAACTGACAGTTGAGACATAGATCTCTTAACTGTCAGTTCTGAGCTTTTGTTATTAACTAGCGCCTATCGATCACAGTTTTGCCGTTAATTTTACATCAGGATATTTATCTTTGAACCATCTTTCTGAAAATTCATTTTCAAACAGAAATAGTGGTGCACCCTGCCGATCTTTAACAAGTAAGTTTCTTGAACTCGACATCTTTTCATCTAATTGTTCTGGATCGATCCAACGCGCGATCTTATTGCCCATTGGTGTCATAACCACTTCAGAATTGTATTCATTTGCCATTCTAAATTGGAAAACTTCAAACTGCAATTGACCAACTGCACCTAAAATATAGTCACCGGTACTATAACTTTGATAAAGCTGAACTGCCCCTTCTTGCACTAATTGTTGGATCCCTTTGTGGAATGACTTTTGCTTCATCACGTTCTTAGCCGTAACACGTGCAAATAATTCTGGCGTAAATTGTGGTAATTTTTCAAATTCGATCGCTTTTTTACCCGTGTAGATCGTATCCCCGATCTGGAAATTTCCCGTGTCATACAATCCAATAATATCGCCAGCAACAGCAGTTTCAACTGTTTCACGTGTATCAGCCATAAATTGAGTCGAATTAGAAAGGCGGATCTTTTTACCTGTTCGGTTCAAAAAGACATCCATTCCACGGTCAAATTCACCCGAACAGATCCGGACAAAGGCGATCCGGTCACGGTGGTTAGGGTTCATATTAGCTTGGATCTTAAAAATAAAACCTGAGAAAGTTGGATTAGCCGGTTTTATCTCACCACCAGCTTGCGTCTTATGGGCTGTTGGGGCTGGTGCAAACTGGAGATAGGCATCTAAAAATGTTTTGACCCCAAAGTTCGTCAAAGCCGAGCCAAAGAAGACCGGTGTCAATTGACCATTTGCGATCTTTTCTTCGTCAAATTCATTACCTGCATCCTTGACCAATTCAACTTCTTCTAAAACTTGTTGATAGATACTATCTTCTTTTAACGGATCATCACCCTTGATCTCGCCATTTTCATCGAGTTCGAGGAATTTTTGACCATCAGCTTCCGAGCGGTAAAGTTCGATCCGATCATTATAGATATCATAGATCCCTTGAGACCTTTCCCCATCCCGATCGGCCAATTCATCGCATAGGCATCGATCCCCAAAACTTCTTCAAGTTCGGCTGTCAATTCCAAAGGCTCACGGCCATCACGGTCTAATTTATTGATAAATGTAAAGATCGGGATCCCCCGCATTTTACAAATTTGGAAAAGTTTTTTAGTTTGCGGCTCGATCCCTTTAGCTGAGTCGATCACCATCACCGCTGAATCGACTGCCATCAATGTACGATACGTATCTTCGGAAAAGTCTTCATGCCCAGGGGTATCAAGGATATTAACGCGCTTGCCGGCATAGTCAAATTGCATGACCGAACTCGTAACTGAGATCCCACGTTTCTTTTCGATCTCCATCCAGTCAGATTTAGCAAAATTACCACTTTTTTTGGCTTTAACTGTCCCAGCTTGGCGAACGACGCCCCCAAACAAGAGCAATTGTTCTGTGATCGTTGTCTTACCCGCGTCAGGGTGAGAAATGATCGCAAAGGTCCGTCTTTTTTCAACGGCTTGTTTTAATTCATCTGTTTTCATACTTACCTCACAATTAAATTTTATATCAGCTTTTGGCTAACTTCTCTAAATGTCACATATTATCTTACTTTAAAAAAAGGTCGGTTTCAACACTTTAGTTAAGACCGACCTTTACTATATAATCAATTTTTTTGATCTTCTTTTGGATCCAATGCTCTAAGTTTACGCCACCCTGAAAGCTCAGGTGGGATCACTGCTAAAACTTTAGTGATCCGAGCATCATCAACGATCTCAACTGTTTTCAACACTAGACCATCATCTTTTGTAACAGTCAACACTTCATCGTCGTCCGGGATCTTACCTGTTTTAGCAATAATATAACCAGCAACGGTATCGATATCATCCATTTCAAGCTTAGTCCCAAATTCATCATTAAATTCTGTCAAAGTCATTTTCCCTTGAACGATAAATTCATTTTCAGCTACTTGCTCGATCAATCTATCTGGCTCATCAGATTCATCTTCGATCTCACCGACGATCTCTTCTAAAATATCTTCCAAAGTCGTCAAACCTACGACCCCACCATATTCGTCTAATAGGATAGCCATTTGGTTTTGTGTTTTTTGCATCTGCAAGAGCAGCTCATCGACTGGCATCGTTTCAGGGACAAAAAACGCTGGATGCATCACCTGCCGGATCGTCAGACGTTCAAAGCCATAACGGCGCGCACGCTTCAAAACATTTTTGATATGCACGATCCCGACGATATTATCTTTGTCTTCATGATAGACTGGGATCCGCGAATAGTCCATTTCTAAAATACTGTCGATATTACGATCATTATCATTTGTAATATCGATCATAAATGCATCGATTCGTGGTACCATAACTTCTCGTGCCGTCTTATCGTGTAAAGATAAGACACCATTTATCATCTCAAAGTCAGCCGTATCCAATTCACTTTCTTTACGTTGTCGTTGAATGTTTTCCACGATCGTTTCAAGAGACATCTCTGTTGGTCCAGCGATCTGCCCTTTTTGCTGAACTAACGTGACTACCTTAGTAAGTGGCCATAAGATCACATTTTCAAGTTTGAGTAACCACCCTAACTTTTGGCACAATAAACCACTATTTTCGACCGTCACTTTGCTAGCTAAGCCAAATTCTGATCCGATCAAGACCACGACTAAGACGATCAAGACCATGAGCTTCCAAGTACCACTGACGATCTGTGTGATACTAGCCATGGCTAAGAAACCAAATGCGATCTTGCTAAAATAGGCTGCGATCCAACCGTTAGCCCGATAATTTAGACTTTCTTTTTGCGCCTCCGTACTTTGACGTAATGCCTGCTCCCCAATTACATTTAAGCTAAATAAAACGACTGCGATCAATGCGCTCATTGCCATAACAGGGGCTGTCCAGGATCTGATCCCATACATAAATCACCTTTTCTTAATTAATTTTATTTTGGTACATAAAGTGTTTCACCAGCTGTTAGATCGACACTTGAACCTAAATTATTCAACTCTTGAATTTTTTCGACTGTAGTTGCGTATTTTGCAGCTAATGACCCAAGCGTATCACCATCAGCCACATTGATCGTTTGCGCATCAGCTTGAGCCGAAGACAAACTAGCAGCACTTTCGCTACTTGCTTTAGCTGCGCTCTCACTACTTTCCTTAGCTGCACTTTCCGAACTAGCTACAGCTTGTTTACTTGCCTCTTCTTGCTTACGTTGACTTTCTTCTGCCGCTTTTTGAGCACTCTCACTGGCGGCTTTTTGGCTGGCTTCTTTAGCGCTTAACGCTTTAGTTTTACTTTGACTTAAAGAAGAAGCCTTTCTTTGTGAGTTGACCTTAGCGATACTTGCTGAATTTTCCTTAGCTTTCGTTGCATTAGAAGCTTGGGTCTTTTGATACCAAAAACCGCCCAAAAAGACAAGCGCTACTAGTGCTAATAAAGCAAGGATCACTTTAGAATCGACACGTTTAGCTGTTTTATTTGTCTGTGTAGTCTTTTCGCGTTGCACTGGATCATTACCGCGTTCAACAAAAAATTCTTTACGCATCCGTGGCTCATCTTTACGGGTATAACCATGCTTAAATTGTTCACTCTTGAACACTTCATAAACTTTATTGATATCAAAATTGACTTGTTCAGCTTGCTTTTCTGCTAAATAGTCATTTTTTTCAGGTAAAGTCAAATTAGCGACCCATTCACAAGCATATTCATACTGTCTGATCACTTCTGTTGTGGCTCCAAAATCTTGTAAGACACCAAATTGTAGCAGAGCCGTACGTTCACAGAGCGTCTCGATGATAACTGGACGCACTTCAGAAACGATAAACGTAACACCTGTATCCTTTAACTGTTGGATCTTTTGAACAGCTTTAAAGTAAAAGTTTCGGTCAACTGGCGATAAAACTTCATCTAAAATGACTAATTCTGGATCGATGAACAATACGATACTTAAAGCTAACCGCGCATACATCCCCGTTGAATACTCTTTAACGGGACGATACAATAATTCACCGACCTCAGAAAAATTGATGATCCCGTTCGTATAATGGTTACCCTTGAATTCATCAATGTCAGCTTGTGCGATCGCTTGGCGAATATTTTCAAGTCCGGTCTTTTCTGGATCTAAACTCGTACACGAAGCATAAGATCTTTTGGCCTTAGTCGTGATAAAGCCC
>PDYJ01001549.1_pt1 | contig 36694 bp, 36 predicted proteins | sample 1430841 | NCBI WGS metagenome assembly PDYJ01 (sample SAMN07237672, study PRJNA390542) | Gut metagenome, whole genome shotgun sequencing project. | isolation source: fecal pellets | host: Mus musculus | place: USA: New York, NY | collected 2016-10 | reverse complement strand
GGTTGTGAAGTCGGTGGATAGCTGATGCGCAAGGTGCGGAAATTTTCTTCACGTTCAGCCACTCGGTCCATCACTATGCCGACAGGGACACCTTCAGGGAACACCGATGAGTAGCCTGAAGTGACCACAGTGTCGCCTGGCGCATACACAGCATGGCGAGGCAACTCCTCAAGTAGAGCTTCCGACGGATCGCGGCCATCCCATACGAGCGAACCTACTATATCTTGTCCTTTGATTTTGCACGATACGCGCAAATAAGGGTTGAGCAATGAGATCACTCGGGCTGTATGCGGCCCAACGACATTTACTATTCCTACGATGCCTGTTTGGTCGACAACCCCCATTTCAGCCCTCAGACCGTCGGCAGAGCCACGGTCGAGGGTGATATAGTTTGTGGGGCGGTTGACCGAGTTGTTGATCACATGGGCTACCTTGAAGTGGTACCTTGCAAGAGCGGAGTCAATACGTGCCGTGTCGGCAAACTCCATTGCGCGATAGTCGGCCAGCTGTCCCTTTAGAAGCAATATTTCATGCTCAAGTTCGGAGTTGCGCAATTGGAGGTCTTCGTTTATATCGTGGAGATAAAAATAAGACGTCACCGAATTGGTGGCCGAATATAGTGCACCGCTCACAGCATTGGCACTGGTAAGCCAGACATGTCGCTGATATGGATTTCGCGAGAATAGGAGCCAACAAGATATCACCACGTAGATAATAAACAATATCCACGTGGAATATCTAAGCAGGAATCTATAAAGATTTCTCACTCTCGCGGGGTTAGTGTCAGCGTATCAGGAATGAGAACCGGTCGACATTCTTGAGAGCCACACCGGTGCCTTTCGACACCGCAAGGAGAGGATCCTCAGCTACATGGAACTGGATGCCTATCTTGTCGGTCAGACGCTTGTCGAGACCGCGGAGCAGTGCACCGCCACCTGCAAGATATATGCCGTTTTTCACAATGTCGGCATAAAGCTCAGGGGGAGTCTGTTCAAGCGCTGAAAGCACAGCAGCCTCAATCTTGGATATTGACTTCTCGATAGAATGGCTTATCTCCTGATAGCTCACAGGCACCTCCATAGGGAGGGCGGTGGTGAGATTCGGACCATGGACGATATAGTCTTCGGGAGGAGTCTCCAGCTCGGTCAGCGCTGAACCGACATTCATCTTGATTAGCTCGGCGGTGCGCTCGCCCACACGCACATTGTGGACACGGCGCATGTGCTCACGGATATCCTCCGTGAGATCATCGCCGGCAATCTGGATGCTCTTGTTGCTCACAATACCGCCAAGTGATATAACGGCAATCTCGGTTGTGCCGCCGCCTATGTCAACGATCATATTGCCTTCGGGAGCCACGACATCAATACCGATACCGAGAGCTGCTGCCATGGGCTCATAAATCATATAGACATCACGTCCACCAGCGTGTTCGGAGCTGTCGCGGACTGCGCGTATCTCCACTTCGGTCGATCCTGATGGGATACCCACAACCATACGCATGGAGGGGCTGAACCAACGGCTTTTCGACGAAGCCTTTTCAACCAGACCGCGAATCATCATCTCGGCGGCATTGAAGTCGGCGATGACGCCCTTGCGCAGGGGGCGTATGGTCTGGATACCCGAAGGCTCCTTGCCTCTCATCTGCTGGGCTTCCTTGCCCACGGCTATAAGCTTGCCTGTACGGGTTTCGATGGCAACGATCGAAGGCTCGTCGATGACGATCTTGTCGTTGTGGATTATTATGGTATTGGCCGTTCCGAGGTCAATAGCGATTTCTTTTGTCAGAGAAAATATACCCATCTAAAGAGAGTGTATATGGGGTTGTTGGAAAGGAATTAGTGCTTGAAGTGGCGGAAGCCTGTCATGGCCATGGCTATGCCATTGGCGTCGCAGTAGGCCACAGAGTCAGCGTCGCGCACGGAGCCGCCGGGTTGCACCACGGCATTGATGCCGGCATTGTGGGCTATCTCCACACAATCGGCAAAGGGGAAGAAGGCATCTGATGCCATAACCGCACCATTCAGGTCAAAGCCAAAAGAGCGTGCTTTGTCGATAGCCTGACGGAGGGCGTCGACACGTGATGTCTGGCCCACGCCCGATGCAAGGAGCTGAGATCCGCGGGCAAGCACGATGGCATTGCTCTTGGAATGCTTGACAATCTTATTGGCAAAGAGCAGATCGGCGATCTGGTTATCTGGGAGTGGGGTAGTGGTGACACAACGGAGATCTTCGGGAGTCTCAATCTTGAGGTCGCGGTCCTGAAAGAGTGCGCCGTTGAGCACGGAGCGAAACTGGACTGTGGTGGCGAGAGGTGCTTTCTGCAGCAGGATTATGCGGTTTTTCTTTTGCTGAAGGATAGCGAGGGCCTCGGGTTCATAGCCAGGGGCGATGATCACCTCAAAGAATAGTTTGCCTACCTCCGCAGCGGTAGCGGCATCAACAGTGCGGTTGGCTACCAGAACACCACCGAATGCGCTCACTGGATCGCCGGCCAAAGCAGCCGACCATGCGTCGGCAAGAGTGGGGCGTGTTGCCAGACCACAGGCGTTGTTGTGCTTGAGGATGGCAAATGTGGGGTCTGCATCGTTGAATTCGGCCATGAGGCTTACAGCTGCGTCAATATCGAGGAGATTATTGTATGAAATCTCTTTACCATGTATTTGGGAAAATAGGGCGTCGAAGTCGCCGTAGAATCGGCCAGCCTGATGTGGATTTTCGCCATAGCGCAGATGCTTTGAGCCGTCAAGAGCCACACGCATTGCGGGAGTAGCAGGGGTGTCTTCATTGTTGGTCGAAGCAAACCAATTGAAAATATGCGAGTCGTAGCCGCTCGAAACGGCAAAGGCTTCAGTTGCGAGGCGGCGGCGCTGTTCAAGCGAGGTCACGGCGCCTTGAGTGGCCAGAATATCTGCAAGGATGGGATACTGAGCTTTAGACGCCACTATGGCTACATCGGCAAAATTCTTTGCCGCAGCGCGTATAAGAGAAATGCCACCTATATCGATCTTTTCTATTATATCGCTTGCGGATGCGCCTGATGCGACAGTGTCTTCAAAGGGATAAAGATCGACTATCACGAGGTCAATTCCGGGAATCTCATACTGTGCCTGCTGCTCGATGTCAGTGGTATTGGAACGACGGGCCAAAATGCCGCCGAACACCTTCGGATGAAGGGTCTTCACGCGGCCGCCAAGGATAGAGGGATAGCCGGTGAGATCCTCGACTGCGTCGCACTCGAATCCCAGGCTTTCAATAAACGAACGTGTGCCTCCGGTAGAGAGGAACGCACTCCGGCTGCTGCAAGAGCGCGGATTATCTGATCAAGGCCGTCTTTGTGATAGACGAAACGAGGGCTGTCTTAATTTGTCTGCTGTCGTTCATATTTGGGGCAAATCTATATTGGATTGCAAAGTTACGCATTTTTGCCAATGACATAACAATGTCGCGGGCATTATTCCCGAAAAAAAGAAAAATATTTTGTCAGCACCGCTGAGGTGTTATTGACCTATCTGGGCCATGAGCCTTACAGCATCAACATAGCGTTCTATGCCTTCAGCCACGAGTTTCGCATCGCGCATTGCATGGACTACAGTGGCGGGTCGATTGGTGACATCTCCACCGGCAAAAACGCCTGGACGCGATGACATGCCATAGGGGTTATCACGAGTGACAACATAGCCGTTAGTGTCGACATCTATGCCTTCGGTGGTCGACACAATGCGCGATGCCGGGGCGGAGCCTACTGCCAGAAGCAATCGATCAAGCGGTACTACCGACTCCTGTTCGTCGGCCCTCATGACCACTGATTCAAGTTTGTCGCCGCATGCGGCTCCGTTAATTTTAATCACAGAACTATTCCAAAGAAATTTCACACCCTCTGCAACGGCGTCGTCGTATTCCGTGCGCAGGGCGCTCATATTTTCTATGGTGCGATGATAAATCACAAACACTTCCGAAGCTCCCATACGCAGGGCGGTGCGCGCTGCATCCATAGCGGTGTTGCCACATCCTATCACGCCCACCCTGTCGCCACGTGAGATCATGGCGGCATCGCTTGTCATCTGTCCGCTCTGGATAAGACTTACACGACGTAGAAACCATATGGCCTGTCTTACTCCGGGGTGATTGATCCCGGGAATTTCAAGTTGCTTTGGCTTACCAGTGCCGGTGCCTATGAACACAGCGTCAAATCCTTGCTTGAAAAGATCGTCGACCGTAAAATTCAAGCCAATCGTGGTGCGAAGGTGAAATTTCACTCCGAGGCGCTCTATTTTCTTTATTTCGCGAACAACTACCTCCTTGGGAAGCCGGTATTCAGGGATGCCGAATCGCAATACGCCTCCCGGCTCAGCCTCCATCTCGAAAATCTCAACACGAAAACCGAGGCGGGCAAGGTCGCCGGCTATGGTAAGCCCGGCAGGGCCGCTGCCGATCACTGCCACTGCTCCTCGGCTGGGCTCAGGGATAGCTTCGTGGGTAAGCCCGGCATCCCAATCAAAATCGGCCACAAAGCGTTCGAGCTTTCCGATATTGATATGTGCGCCCTTTTTGCCAAGGACACAATTGCCCTCGCATTGGCGCTCGTGGCCACATACTCTGCCGCATATGGCCGGCAGATTGCTGCGGCTGTTGATGATGCTCATTGCATTACCGAAATTGCCTTTGGCAAGTTCGGCGATCCAATCAGGTATATCGTTGCTCACAGGGCAACCTTTTTTACACGCAGGCACCTTGCAGTGAAGACACCTCTGGGCTTCACGAATAGCCTCCGGGAGGGTGTATGAGTCTGCAACTTCCTTAAATTCTTCCATACTGAAAAAAATATTCCTTGACTTGAGCTGAGAGGAGAGAAAAAGCCGCCTGACACGGCGACGCTGCAAAGTTAAGAAAAAATATGTGCTCGTCAAACTATAAAACCTGCCTTATGGCCACGGCTCTTTCATTTAAAATCTCTTGGATATATCCTCCACAGCTGTATTTTATAGGCGAATCTCAAAGTATGCAATAGCAGTTGAGAAACCATATAAACATTTGAATATCAGATAATTTAGACTTACAATAATTTGGTCAAGTCGCAAATTATTCGTAACTTAAAGGATTGAAAAATAAACAGTTATGAACAATTACGCGCTTGACCAAAAACGTTTTACCGGTCGCGGCAACGCCGCCGGTACGACTACAAATGTACAAAGAAAATCCCATACCACCATCCCCCGGGGAAGCATTTTGGAAAAACTGGTGGAATTCGCTTACTCCATACCCGATTTCCGCAGGACCGACAAAGGCAATATCCGCCATGTACTTGGCGACATCGTCATGTTGATGATATTCGCAAGAATGTCAAAATGCGTGGGACGCGCGGACATAATCGAATTCGGCAGACACAATCTCGGGAAACTCCGGTCAATGGGATTTCTGCATAATGGCGTGCCCTCGGAGCCTACGTTGTGCCGGGTCGAGAACGGGATTGACGACATGGGATTTGCGGAACGTATGGCCGAACTCAGCAAGGAGTTCCACGATGAGCTTGTCAAGACCAGCACCTTTCTTGAGATAATCTGCATTGACGGCAAGGCAATGTGCGGAACCGTCCAGGAGAATGGGCGCAATCCTGATATTGTCTCTGCCTATTCCCCCTCCACGGGCATAACATTGGCGACTGAGGCATGCAGTGAGAAAAGTAATGAAATAAAGGCTGTGCCATTGCTGCTTAACAAGATAGACATTGCCGGCAGATTGGTGACGGCGGACGCTATGTCGATGCAGAAGGAAATCATTGACAAAATAAGGAAAAAGGAGGGGTGTTTTCTTATAGAGCTCAAAGCCAACCAGCGGGCACTGCGCTATGGAGTGGAGGACAAGATCAAGTATACAGCACCTCTGTTCACATACATTGAAGATCCTGAACTCGGACACGGAAGAATCGAGCAACGGACATACAACGTATATGACGGACTTGATCTCATTGCCGACAAGGACAAATGGGGCAGCAATCTTACGGTGGTTGAGTTTGTCTCCAACACTACCAATAAATCTACAGGTACAGAGACGACTGAGACAAGGATGTATGTGTCAAATCTCCCCGTGGATACTCCCTGGATCGGAAAGGCCGTCCGAAAACATTGGTCTATAGAGAGTATGCACTGGGGACTTGACTTAAACCTGTTGCAGGACTGCATAAAACGTAAATCCACTAAGGCCGCAAGGAATCTCGACACAATCCACCGGATTGTCTATTCGCTGTTCTCTATCTGGAAAGGACGTCGTAAGAAACTCTCCGACAAGGCAAAAGGACTGGCTGAACTTATGAGGCATGTGTCAATGAGCTTTACCAGACTGCTGCACTTCCTATCACAAAAATAAGAATTTTTCATCTTTTGAATTAAAGATAAATAACTGACATACAACATATAAAAATTTACCCGACTCGCTCTGAATCGGGTAAGGGTGTTATGCGTTTATTTAAATTTTAAATGAAAGAGCCGTGCCTTATGGCAAGTAATGCAACTTTTATACTACTGGGATTGTTAGGATAATATCAACAACTTATCCACAAGTTTAAAACACTATATGAAACCTACAGCTATATTTTATGGCTCAACAACGGGTCAAACCCGCGATGCGGCCTTCAAAATAGCCGATAAACTCGGCATTGCCCCTGCTGATGTGTATGATGTGGCCAAGACCGCCCCATCGGAGACCGGCAATTACACAAACCTTATCCTCGGTAGCTCAACATGGGGCGACGGAGATCTTGAAGACAATTGGTATGACTTCATCGATGGCCTCGAGGCTCTCGACCTAAAGGGTAAGACAATAGCTTTATTCGGTTGCGGAGACACGTCGATGGCCGATACTTTCTGCAACGCTGTCGGCACTCTCCATGAGCGTCTTACCTCTACCGGCGCCACATTTGCAGGTGAAGGATATGAGTACGATGGATTTGACTTTGATAAGAGCCGTGCCATCGACAGGAATGGCCGGGCCTACGGTCTGCTCCTCGATAACGTAAACCATGAGGATTTGACAGACAAGCGTATCGCCCAATGGGCTGACCTGCTCAAGCAGGAACTCCAGTAATTCTCACTCTCGACAATAAGGGATACAGATTTGATCGCCCCGATTGCCATAAATGGCTACCGGGGCGATCGAATGCTATTGTGTCATTACTCTGAGCACACAAAAATCAGGGCAACCGGAGCGAATGGTGGTGGAATATCGCTATCGGCTGCCCTGTATGAGCCACATCAAAGGATGCGATGAAACTCCGAATGACAGGTTTTGAGTGCACGGCCGGCCTTTGTAATCCTCTGTTATTCTCGAAAAGAGCATCTGCGCGGGGCGGATGTGAGGCCCGCCATTGGCCGACTTAGCTTGTCTCGGTATTTCATTAAAATTTGATGAGTTTCCCAATCTACTTTGATGTGGTAAGCTGTAGGAGATTGAAAAATACTTCCTTCGGGCTCTCTCGCCATCGAGGGTTTGATTTTATAACGCAAAGTTATATCATCGGGTTCGAAAATCCAAATTTTATTGGATGAAATTTGGCGTTGCTGGAGATAAAACGAGGCGGTATGACCCTGAGGCGTAGAATCAATCGTGGGATGATCCGTCGAAGCAATGGGTGCAAATCTTGCACTTTGGAAGACCTATGGCGCTGACAACATTCTCGATAGATGAGAACTTAAGCGATGTCACGCCCAGTCCGCTCCTAATATCCTCTACCATGGCTTCGTATTCGGGACTGCCGGTGGTGGCGTAAGCCTCGAGATTGCGGTCGTGGGCTCCCTCGCGCTTCTGAATCACGCGACGGGTTATGAGTTCAAGATCGCTCTTGGATGCAGTGAAGTTGAGGAATCGACATGGATATATTAGCGGCGGACACGAGATGCGCACATGAACTTCCTTAGCGCCACACTCGTAGAGATCGGCTACATTGTCGCGAAGCTGAGTTCCACGCACTATTGAATCATCGCAGAATATCACTTTTTTGTCGCGCAGAAGAGCTCTGTTTGGAATGAGCTTCATCTTTGCAACCAATTCGCGGCGTTCCTGCGTGCCGGGGGTAAAGGAACGGGGCCAGGTAGGGGTGTATTTCACTATCCCCCTTTTGTAGGGAACTCCGAGACCTTGGGAATAGCCCAACGCCATGCCTATACCTGAGTCGGGGATGGCACTCACGAAGTCGACTTTGCTGCCATCCTTCTCAGCCATATCCTTGCCACACTTATAGCGCATCTCATCGACATTGCGCCCCTCGTATTCACACACCGGGTAGCCATAATAGGTCCAAAGGAATGCACATATCTGCATCTCTTCTTCAGGCTCTTTCAGGCGCTCCATTTTTTCGGCATCAAATCTCACAATCTCGCCTGGACCAAGATTGGCGTAGATTGAGAAGCCGAGATTGGGAAACGCACAGGTCTCTGAAGTTGCGGCAAAGCCCTCGCCGTCATCTTTTCGGCCGATTGTGATGGGGGTACGTCCGAGGCGGTCGCGTGCAGCTATAATGCTGCCATCCTCCATCAGAATCAGCATGGAGCATGACCCTTTGACAGACTTGAAAACATTTTCGATACCCGACACCATGTCTTTGCCCTCACTTATGAGAGCAGAGATCATTTCGGTAGGGTTGATGATATCGTAAGAGTGCTCGCAGAAGTGGTGCCCTTTGGCAAGGAGATCATTTTCGAGATTATCAATGTTGTTGATGCGGCCTACTGTGACGATAGCAAATTTGCCAAGATGGCAGTTGACTATGATAGGCTGAGCATCGGTGTCGGAAATGACTCCGATGCCCGACGAGCCTGAGAATTCGTCAAGGTCACCCTCAAATTTGGTGCGGAAATAGGTGTTTTCGATGTTGTGGATTGAGCGGCAGAAGATACCGTTGTGAACGGTGGCCATACCCGCACGTTTGGTGCCCATATGGCTGTTATAGTCGACTCCGTAAAAGAGTTCGTTGACACATTTGTCGCGCTTGGCGACACCAAAGAATCCTCCCATTGGAAATATAATGAAGAAAAGAATGGCGGTGCGCTCTGAAGACATTGTGCCTTTGAGCACACCGCCACTAAAGCAATTTTTTTATTATCGATCAGGAATGACGCTCAATCCAGCGGCGGGCATTGATAAATGCGTCGATCCACGGTGTCACATCGTCGGCTTGATGGTCGGCGGGGTATACCGCACACTGCCAGGGGAATATCGAGCGCTCGAGATGGGGCATCATAGCAAGATGACGTCCATCGGGCGAGCATATACCTGCCACCGCGCCACGACTTCCGTTGGGGTTGCCGGGATATGCTGAATAGCTGTAGCGGAGTGCGACCTTGTAGCCTCCGGCGGGGAAGGGGAGATGGAAGCGGCCTTCGCCATGGGCCACCCAGATGCCGGTTTTGGTGCCGGCAAGAGATGAAAGCATCACCGAGGGGCTGTCTTCGATGTTCACACCGAGATAAGCGCTCTCAAACTTATGGCTTTCATTGTGGGCCATCCTTACTTTGGTTCCTGGTGTAACCTTAGATGCCGGCTTGATGAGGCCCAGCTCGATCATGAGCTGACAACCGTTGCACACACCGAGGCTAAGGGTGTCTTCGCGCTCATAAAAACGCTCTATGGCTTTGCGTGCATTATCGTTCCAGAGGAATCCTGAAGCCCAGCCCTTGGCCGACCCAAGCACATCGGAGTGCGAGAAACCGCCGCAGAACACTATCATGTTGACATCTTCCAGAGTTTCACGACCACTCATGAGGTCGCTCATGTGGACATCTTTCACATCGAAGCCGGCCAGATAGAGTGAGAATGCCATTTCGCGGTCGCCATTGACGCCCTTCTCTCGAATAATAGCAGCGCGGATACCAGAAGGCTGACGCTGGCCCGGAGTGATGCCGCGAGAAGCAAACGAGCCCTGGAAGTGACGGGGCAGACGGAAGCGCACCGGCTGCTCTTTATAGTTCTCGAAGCGCTCGAGCGCCATCTTATCGCTGGTCTGGAGCCGGTCCATGAGATAGGAAGGGTAATACCATACATCGCGGAGTTCGTCAATGTCGTATGATAAATGTCGTCCGTCGAAGTCGAGGTTGAACTGACGTCCGGCCGAAGTGTGGCCTATCTCAATGACGCGCACACCGGCATTGGAGAGTGTAGCGAGCATTCCGGTGCGTCGGCTGTTTGCTACCTGTATCACCAGAGCGGGGTTTTCAGAGAAGAGAATCTTGATGAGGTCGGTCTCTCCCCATTTCTTGAAGTTGTCGAGATTGATCTCAAGGCCACCTACATTATTCGGGAATGCCATCTCAAGCAGGGTGGTTATCAAACCGCCGGCCGAAACGTCGTGGGCCGACAGGATCACACCCCTGCGTACAAGACCTTGAATGGCATTGAAAGTCGAGACAAACTGCTCGGGGATGCAACGGAGGGGCAATCGGAGCCAAGGCGTCCGAGAGTCTGGGCGAGTGCCGAGCCACCGAGCGAAAGAGGCATACCCGAGAAGTCAACATAATAGAGTCGTGAACCAGCGCAGCGCGATACAACTGGCGACACAACGCGACGCACATCGCTCACTTCGCCAGCGGCTGATATGATAACAGTGCCGGGAGCAAATACCTTATCCTCGCCATACTTCTGGGTCATCGACAGAGAATCTTTACCTGTCGGTATGTTTATGCCAATCTTGCAAGCGAAATCAGAGCAAGCCTCCACAGCCTTGTAGAGGGCGGCATCCTCGCCAGCATTTTTGCAGGGCCACATCCAGTTGGCGCTCAGCGAAACGCTCTTGAGGCCTTCGGCAAGTGGGGCTCCGACGATATTGGTGAGCGCCTCGGCTACAGCCATAACCGATCCTGCAGCGGAGTCGATGAGGGCCACCTGGGGGGCGTGACCTATTGAGGTGGCTATACCTTTTTCGCCACGGTAGTCGAGTGCAACAACACCACAGTCGCTTACAGGCAACTGGATTTCGCCTTGACACTGCTGACGTGCAATCTTGCCGGTGATAGATCGGTCAACCTTGTTTGTCAGCCAGTCCTTGCATGCCACAGCTTCAAGGCTAAGGACGCTGCGGAGATATTCGTCTAATTTTTCGGGATCGGGCTCTACGGGGAGATATTTATTATCGACTGTATTGTCGGTCATTACAGTACGAGGCGAATTGCCAAACATATCCTCCATAGCAAGATCAATAGGTTTGGTGCCGTCGGACTCCTCAAATACGAAACGGTTGTCGCCGGTGGTCTCACCTACGACAAACATCGGGGCGCGTTCGCGATCGGCAATCGCACGTATTCGGTCGATATCAGACTTATCCACAACCATGCCCATGCGCTCCTGGCTCTCGTTGCCTATGATTTCCTTAGCCGAGAGTGTGGTATCGCCGATAGGGAGGGCCGACATGTCGATATGTCCTCCGGTCGCTTCGACGAGCTCGGAGAGAGCATTGAGGTGGCCGCCCGCGCCATGGTCATGAATAGACACGATGGGGTTTGCCTCATCCTCGGCAAGTGCGCGGATCACATTCGACACTCGTTTCTGCATCTCAGGATTGGCACGCTGCACGGCATTAAGCTCGATGGCACCGGCATATTGACCTGTAGCCACCGACGAGACGGCACCGCCACCCATACCTATACGGTAGTTGTCGCCACCCATCACCACCACAGCTTGACCGGGCTCCGGAACACCCTTGATGGCATCGCGGGAGTTGGCAAAACCCACACCGCCGGCAAGCATGATAACCTTGTCGTAGGCATACATACGTCCATTCTCGTCGTGCTCAAAGGTGAGAAGCGATCCGCAGATCAGCGGCTGACCAAATTTATTGCCAAAATCGGAGGCTCCATTTGAGGCTTTTATGAGAATGTCGGCCGGGGTCTGATATAGCCATACACGAGGGTTGGTCATAAGCTCCCAACGGCGCTGGGGGTCGAGGCGTGGATAAGAGGTCATATACACGGCGGTGCCGGCAAGGGGCAAGGATGCTTTGCCACCGCCGAGACGATCGCGGATCTCACCTCCCGAACCGGTGGCAGCGCCATTGAATGGCTCAACTGTAGTCGGGAAGTTGTGGGTCTCGGCTTTGAGGGAGAGGACTGTAGATATGGGTTTAACGCCAAAGAAAGATGGGCAAGCGGGATCGGACGGCGCAAATTGCTCAATCTCGGGGCCTTTTACAAATGCCACATTATCCTTGTAGGCTGAGACAAGACCTCCAGGGTTTTTCCTGTGAGGTTTTTTTTATGAGCTTGAAGAGGCTCATGGGTTTCTCTTCGCCATCAATCACAAAGGTGCCGTTGAAGATTTTGTGGCGGCAGTGCTCGGAATTGACTTGTGAGAATCCAAACACCTCACTATCGGTGAGGGGGCGACCAAGCTTTTCAGAGAGGTCAGATAGATACTTCTCCTCCTCAGGTGAAAGCGCCAGACCTTCCTGACGGTTGTATTCATGGATGTCAGTGATGTGAACAACAGGCTCCGGCTCCTTGTCAAGCTCGAACACTGAAGCATCAAGGCCGGCGGGATAGAAGCGTTGCAACATTTTATCGTAACGGGGTTCACCGTCGCGTACAACGAAAAACTCCTCAATGCGGCTAATGCCATCCACACCCATATTGCGGGTGATCTCGACTGCATTAGTGCTCCAAGGAGTAATCATTTCTTTGCGAGGACCAATATATCGGCCCTTGAGCGACAAAGCTGCGACAGGACGTGCGCCATCGAAAAGCCATGAGAGCTTTTCCAGTTCGTCCGGTGAGAAGTTGTGGTCGGTGGCGACTGCTATGACGCGCGAGGCCCCGTGCTTAAAAAATACAACCATGTTATAAGATAGATGTGAGAGTAACGAATGGTTTGCGTTTAAATCGGAGAGAAAAACTTGAGTGCAAAATTAGTCAAAATCTCTGAATTGACAATGCCGGTCGTAAGGAAGATCAATATCTTTGAGCGGGATAATCAGCAAACGACCGGAAGCAAGCCTGTAGACAAGGTATTCGTCGGAGAATCTGAATGAGATAATTTCTTCAGGAGAGATGGCCTCGCCCGCCACAGAGGATTTGTTGGAATTATCGTCAGAATCGGCATATACAATCTTTATGCTGCCGTCGCGACATAATTCCACAGAATGGGGGAGGGTCGATCTCGTAGCCTCGGGCGAGAGGGTGATGGAAAAGTAGACGAGAGCCATCACCATGGGCACTGCAATAAACACCAGCATGAGGGCAATAATCAGAAAACGCCAATCGGAAGCGAGGATAGCTGTAGCCACACATACTGCGATAAGAATCGTCGGATTATGATGGTTTTCCTTCCTGCCGGTCCGGCAAGCATATGCTTCAGATAGACACTTGGTGCTATTCTGAATATTCTGCTTGCCGGAGCGACTGGAAAAGAGGGAGAGAGGGAGGATTGCATATCAGTCGTCAAGGGAGTGGATGACAAGCCCGGATCTGAGCTTGGGCTCAAACCAGGTTGTCTTAGGAGGCATGATGTTGCCTGAGTCGGCGATATCCATGAGCTGCTTCATCGACACTGGATAAAGCGCAAGCGCCACCGCCATCTCGCCAGAGTCTACACGGCGCTTGAGCTCGCCAAGTCCACGGATGCCGCCAACAAAATCAATGCGTTTGTCGGAGCGGAGATCGGTGATGCCGAGGATATCGCGCAATATGAGATCCGACGAGATCGTGACATCGAGGACACCTATTGGATCGGCGTCGTCGAAGCGCCCCGGCAGAGCAGTGAGGCTATACCAACGCCCCCCGAGATAAAGCGAGAAGTTGTGAAGAGCTGAAGGCTGATATATTTCAGCGCCCATATCCGCTACCTCGAAATTCTCGCGTAACTTATCGAGAAATTCCTCCGGTGTGAACCCGTTGAGATCTTTCACCACTCGATTGTAGTCGATGATCTTGAGGTGAGACGACGGGAAGGCAACAGCAAGGAAGAAGTTGTACTCCTCGTCGCCACGATGATCAGGATTAGCCTTTGCCTTTTCAGCGCCTACCAAAGCTGCAGCCGCCGTGCGGTGGTGTCCGTCGGCGATATACAGATGCGGAATCGCTTCAAAGGCCGTCGTGATGGTATCGTTAAGGCTCTCGTCGACTATCCAGAAGGTGTGACCAAATCCGTCGGGCGCTACGAAATCATATTCGGGCTGTGTCTTGGTGGTGGAAGCTATCACCTCTTCGAGGACCTCGTTGTCGGGGAAAGCAAAAAACACCGGCTCGATGTTGGCATTATTGACGCGGACATGTTTCATTCGGTCCTCCTCCTTGTCGCGGCGAGTAAGCTCGTGCTTCTTGATGCGGCCACTCATATAGTCGTCGACCCATGCGGCGAGCACGATGCCATACTGAGTGCGGCCATCCATGGTCTGGGCGTAGATATAATAGTGGGGCTTGTCGTCTTTCACAAGCCAGCCCTTGGCCATGAAGTCGTGGAAGTTTGCCACAGCACGGTCGTAGACACGTGGGTCGTGCTCATCGGTGCCGGGCTCAAAGTCGATCTCTGGCTTTATGATGTGATAAAGGGTCTTGGGATTGCCTTCGGCTTCTGCGCGTGCCTCATCAGAGTTAAGGACATCATAAGGACGCGAGGCGACCTCCTCCACCATTGACTGTGGAGGACGAATGCCTTTGAATGGTTTTACTTTCGCCATGGTTCTTGATCGGTTGATTAGTTTTAAATGGTATTCTATTTCGGGGGCGAGGGGAGTAAGCTATTTATTTACGCTTGCGCATGATGGTCTGCTCTCTATCGGGACCGATGGATACGATTGTGATGGGGGTGGCAAGCTCTTTCTCAAGGAAGTTTATGTAGTCGACGAATTGAGGAGGGAACTCATCTTCGCTCTTCATTGCGGTCATGTCGGTCTTCCACCCTGGGAGGGTGACATAGACTGGTTCTATCTCCACTCCGTCAAGAGAGAAGGGGAAGTCGTGAGTTTCCACCCCATTGATACGGTAGGCCACACAAGCCTTGATTTCATCAAAGCTGTCGAGCACGTCGCTCTTCATCATTATAAGCTGTGTCACGCCATCGATCATTATGGCATAGCGGAGAGCGACAAGATCAATCCAGCCGCAACGGCGCTCGCGACCAGTCACAGCTCCATACTCGTGGCCCAGATTACGAATAAGGGCGCCTGTTTCATCATGGAGCTCGGTGGGGAACGGCCCTGAGCCTACACGAGTGCAGTAAGCCTTGAAGATGCCGAATACCTCTCCGATTTTATTTGGAGCGACACCGAGTCCGGAGCAAGCTCCAGCAGTAATAGTGTTGGAGGATGTCACAAATGGATAAGAGCCGAAGTCGACATCAAGGAGGGTGCCCTGCGCGCCTTCACACAATATGCTTTTCCCTTCGGCAAGGAGCTTGTTGACCAAATGCTCGGAGTCGACAATCTCGTATGAGCGAAGATATTCTACGGCCTCAAGCCATTGGCGTTCGATATCGGTTATCTCCGGAGTCTCGCCCATTGAGGCAAGTGTTGCCATGTGGCGGTTACGGGCTGCTGTGTAGCGATCGTTCCAATCGGGGAGCAGGGCGTCGCCCAATCGCAGACCGTTGCGCGAGATCTTATCGGTATAGGTCGGGCCGATACCTTTACCTGTTGTTCCTATCTTGGCTCCGCCTTTTGCTTTTTCAGATGCGGCATCAAGCAGCCTGTGAGTAGGCATGATCAGATGGGCTTTCTTGGAAATTTTAAGCACCTTGCGCAAATCTATGCCAGAAGCCAAAAGTTCTTCGGCCTCTTGGCGGAAAAGAATGGGATCAAGGACAACTCCGTTGCCAATGATATTTGTCTGCCCGTCTTGAAAAATGCCGGAAGGGATCGAGCGAAGCACATACTTCTTACCTTCAAACTCGAGGGTGTGGCCGGCATTTGGCCCTCCCTGGAAGCGGGCTACTACATCGTAACGAGGAGTAAGGACATCAACAACCTTGCCTTTTCCTTCGTCGCCCCACTGGAGGCCGAGCAAAACGTCAACTTTCATATCTCAGATGATGAATGAGTGGTGATATTGGGAAGTTATGATTTATTTTCGTGGTGATGGACGGAACGTCTGGCCGCTTGCCTTACGCATCGGCGCAGAGGCCGTAGACGGTGAGTGAAATCTCGGCAGGCTCGAATCCAGCAGCATTCTTACCTATCGAGGTCTTGATAGTGTCGAGCGGCAGATCTGGCTCCCGTGTCTCCGATATGCGACCACAAGATGTGCACACCAAATGATGGTGAGGCTTGCGGGTACGGCTATTGCCACCCAAAAGAGGAGAGCGCTCATAGAGAGCCGCGCGGTCATCAAACGTCACGCGGCGCAATATCTTAGCTTCAACAAGAAGATTCAAGGTGGTGTAAACAGTGGTCAGACTATACCGTGTCCCTGCCTTGTCGAGCGACCGGGCTATATCTGCGGGCGAGAAGTGCGCGGGCATCTCAAGAGCCCCGTTGAGTATGGCCAACCGTTCAGGGGTCTGCCGCATTTTGCGACAGACTATGAAATCACCCCAGAGGGTGGTGGCTGTGTCTTTGACTCTGCTTGCGCTCATGGGCCATCTTTTTACAACCGACAAAAATAGATAAAATATTCTTAATATCCAAATCGAGGAGCCTGAGGGGATCGACAAGCAGCCCCGCGATTGGGGTAAGAATCATTCGGGCACAAAAGCTTCAAAAGAATTGTCGGAGTAATACACTATGATATTGACTATGCGCTTTGATGTGTCGGATGACTTCACAGCAGCTGCTGCGGCAACACCACCGATAGAACCCGGAGAAGCACCGCAGGATGAAGATGGTGTTCCTTCAGCCGCAGACGAAAATGATGGTGCAGGGGTGTAGTCTGTCTGCCCGGAGGCGACTTCCGATGCTACGTCGATGGTGAAATTATCTGGGTCAAAAATTGAGTTGTCTTCAAACTCAAGAACGGTTTTCGCAATAGGTTGCTGCGGAGGGGATTGAGGTGATCCATCTGCCGTTTTGACCCTGTTTTGAGGCTCTGAGAGCAACGTATTTGAAGCAACAAGCATATCTCCTTGCCCAAACATCAGCCACAAAACGTTGAGGTCGGGAAAGGCATCATGGATTTTTGAGATCAGCTCATTACTGACCTTTTTATTGCGCCCGCTAAGTAGCTGAGACATAGATGGACGTGGAATTCCGCATGCGTCGGCAAACTGCGTTACCGGCATGGCGATGTGATCGATATATTCTCTGAGACGGGTTACAAGATCCATAGCGAATAATTAATTACGAATGCAAATGTAATCACTTTTATTGGATTTCGCAAATAATAATCGAAAAACGCAAATTTGCATATACAACTACAGTAATTTGCATTCAATAGATGCAATCGCAAACTGCGACACTTGTCTTACCGCTGAACGCCTACAAGGGCGAGGGGAGGGGAAGCTATAATTATTAAATCAATGATTCACATTTCTGGAATAACATATTTGGGAAGCAGAACTATATGGGCGAAATACGTGCGATATAGCATCTAAATTGACTATCACATTGTTAATTGTTGAAGTGCGGGTTTAGAGGATTTACGTAGTGCGCTGAGTATGTGAAATATACGCCCTATGCAAACCATCGTGAATAAGCAGCTATTTGCAAAGCGACCCGATTGTGCAATTGTTAATTTTGTTACGCAAACAACAGATGTCTTTGCAATCTACGCAATGATTGCGTTTGTAAAATTGTGGGTTTGCAATTGATTGTTGTGCGTTTTACATATTCACGATTGTGATTAATGTTAAATTTGACTGGGATGGTGCAATTGCATAGTCTTGGTGTGTTAAACGAAAATCGGCATAGATTGCAAATGCAATCATTGTCTTTGAGCTACCATTGGCGCGTTTATTAGCGTATTAATTACTCTTTATAAAAAAAACGTATGGCGCTTGCGGATAGTTCTACATTTGACCGAGTGGTGTACGTGCCAGACTTACCCTCGGTTTATCCGCGTCCGCAGGCTGTGCATGATCTGATAAAAGCCGTCGCAGTAGTAACTGTTAATCTTCAGTCGATGCTTCACATTCAACTCGACTTATAGGTCATATTATACCGCTCACGAAGTGTGATGAAAGACGACGTTTTCACACCTCGAGAGAGTTCAGATCTGCTATCTTTGTCGAGTCATTCATTTATATTGCATTCTCGATCACTTGTGCTCATAATCACTATTATGTTAAATAGGGTTTTTCATTCACTGAAATTTATCCCCAAAAAAACTAATTATCCGTAGTCATATATTTTTGGCGATACGCCCCTCCTTGCATCTTTTCATAGCACAACTTCTATTGTTTTTTCCCAACTTGATTTTGGCAATAAAAAGCTCCATCGCATCTATTTTTTTTCGGTCTCCTGAGATCATTTTTCCCTTCCTATTTTACTCATGAAGCCTCATGATCGAAGTTTTTTTGCTTGAGCCATCGCATTTATTGAAGGAAAAATGGGTGCAGCCGGCTCTTGTTTAAGCCCGAAAAGCCCCCTTTTCACCCCGGTTTTCACTCTTCTGCCATGGGAATTTGATGCATTTATTTACCGTTTTTCAATTCTTTCCAGACTCCATTAGAGCGTTTTTGGCCATCGTTAAGTAATGTTTCTGAGGGCTTCCCGACGCATTTTCAGCTTTCAATCTCGCTCTGTTTTCACCTCAGATTCATGCCCTCACCTACTGCTTGACAGACAAAAAAACACCCCCGACATCGAGGCTTAAAATGACCGTCGATGCCGGGGATTTAAGGGATTAAACCGGTATCTGATTATAATCAGGCAAGGGTTGCGATGGTCTCGATTTCAACGAGAACCTGCTTGGGAAGCTCCTTGACGGCTACAGCCGAACGGGCAGGGAAAGGAGCCGTGAACTCACGGCCGTAGACCTCGTTCATGGGGCCAAAGAGGCTCATATCGGCGAGGAACACAGTGGTCTTCACAACGTTGTCGATGGTGCATCCGGCCTCTTTGAGGATAGCTTTGATGTTGGCGATGCTCTGAGCGGTCTGAGCTTCGATGCCCTCAGGGATCGAGCCGTCGGCAGGATTCAGAGGAATCTGACCGGAGATGAAGAGGATGTTGCCACACTTGATGGCCTGGCTGTAGGGGCCGATTGCCGCAGGAGCTTGAGCGGTTGCTACCTGAATCTTGTTCATAATGGTAATGATTGATTATGTGTTGGTTAAACTTATGTTATCTCCACTCCAAAATGTAGAAAAAAACTACTTATCGGGGTGAATATCTATATCAATTTTAGTGAGTAAAATGTTGTCTGAGCTATTGGTCATAGCCTCCTCAACCGAAGCGAGAATCTTGTTGATCTGCCCATATTTGTCATCGAAATCCGGGATAAAATCTGAGTCGCCATATTGATCAAGGCGCTTGAGGGTCTCCCCTACCGTTATCTTATTTATATCAAGAGCCGGAAGCAAAGGATGATAACCAAGGTCTCCTTCAGCTTCTTCAAAAGCAACGAGGCCTATGTCATGAAGTCGGATAGCTATGATTCTCACAAGATTTTCGGGTAAATCATAGCCCTTGGATATTCCGGCAATGGTGAGAGGTTTACGTCCCATCTCAAAGCGCTTAGCAATGAGAGTCATTACGGCCACGGTAACACGTCGGCGATAGGCTTGAGATATGTTCTCTACATTTTCAAAGAAAGCAAACTGTCCTATGTTTTGGGATGCGTAGCACACAAGTGAACCTATGAGAGTGGTAAGCCATGAAAGTTGAAGCCATATCAACACCAATGGAAGAAATGAGAATGAACCGTATATGGCATTGTATTTAGTGACATACATCTGTCCGGTCATGAAGAGCCATTGGATCACATGAAATGCCGTACCAACCATTGCTCCCGCCACAAAAGCATTGACAAATTTCACCTTGGCATTGGGGATGAGCATATATGCGCCAGCAAAGAAAAGCCATGTCAGAATCAAACCGAGAGCATCGATCAGCAGACGCACCATAGGCCCCATGAAGTTAAAAATGGCTATTTTCTGGAGCGTCGACGACATCAGGATGGTGATACCACCCGCACATATCATAAGTACTGGAAGGATCAGAAAAATAGCAAGATAGTCGGTCACTTTACGCCATATCGTGCGCCCTTCTCTCACTCGCCATATCTGATTAAACGAGTCTTCGACGGAGCCAAGCAGCGAGATCAAAGTCCAGAGCAGAAAGAGAATTCCTACTCCGACAAATATACCCTCCGAGGCCTGAGAGAGGTAACTATCCACAAACTTCAGAGCCATCTCCATGGCCTGATGCTGAGACGGTATAAGCGAATAAAGTTGATCCTGAAGTAGATTCTGGAATCCAAATCCCGGCATATGGCAAAGACAAGGGCCAGCGCAGGCACTATGGCGAGAACAGTGCGATAGGTCAAAGCACACGCTTGCGACTGAAGATCTGTGTCAAGAAACGACCTGACAGTTATGTTTAAGGTCTTCAGTAGATTGATGCGCCAATTTGATCTTGTATCGCGCCACACTCCATTGCTCGCGTAGTGCCAGAAGGCTAATGCCCGGTCAGTCTTATGACTGATCCATGCCGAAATTTTTGATGTCTTGTGAAGGGGATTGGGATTGTCGGACATAAGATGAGGAATTTGGAGTTTAACACTTCTGACATACAGAATGTTTATTCCGAAATCTCCACCTCCGGTATATCTTCAATAATGTCTGACTCCATTGTGGACGCGCCTGATATATCTGTGGTGAGAATCACATAGACCAAAAAAATTATTGCTCCAACTATCAAGCCGGTCAGCAATCCCCAAAAGAAACCTATACCAAACCGTGAGGACATTTCTTCTTTCTCAGGTTGCGGGTAAATGGATGCCTCCTGTGGTGAAGAAATCGGTATATCCCCTCCCCTTCCTGAATCAACAGTGTCCTCTTCCAGAGCAATATCATTGGTTTCTTCCTTTGCTGGAATGTCATCAATGTCGGTCGCTTCATCTATGACTTGCGCCGCAGGAGTCTCTTGAGCAATCGGGGGCTCGCTGGCTATTTCCGTTCCGACCGGATCCTGATTTATATCAGATGCTTGCATCTCGGCGTGCTGAAGATCCTCGCTTTCAGTTTCGACAGGTATTTTTGGTTCAGCCACCGAATCAAGCATATGATCTGTCACTTCGGGGTCGAGATCAACGGGGCCAAAAGAGGCAAAAGGCGCATTGACGATATCGGCAAACGCCTTGTCAGCTTTAAACGCAACGGGATCCGTTGAGTTTCCGGTTGGTTCAAAAACACCGAAACCAGGAAGCAATGCCTCCTCGTCTTCAGCCATCATTTCACCGACAATGCTAAAAAGCTCATTGACCAGAGCGACACGATTGTCAGTGTCGGGCCCGAAAAACTCTTCCGGCAAACGTTCGGCAAGTTGCCTTAAATTAATTTTTTCGTTCATTTCGACAAACGGTTTCGCAAAATAACACTGGCTCTGAACTCAGACACTATGACCGGTGGATAAAGAGTCCGTTTTTTGGTGTCCGGATCTTCCACTATACATTCATTCCTTTTTTTGAGCGGAGAAATTACCAAAACCAGGTATAGCCACTATGTCGAGATTACCACAGGCTTCGGCAATTGTAGCGCCTATAGCCTCAATCATTCTTATAGCTTCCTTAGGCTGGATGCCGGCTTTTTCTGCAAACCGATGAGATATATTTCTTGTATCCATTATGGTCTTTTTAAAGCAATGAATCGCGTAGGGCAAAGCGCGGACGCCGCTTCACTTCTATAAAAATCTTCCCGATGTACTCCCTACCACACCAAAGCTATGAGTATCAAGCTACCGAGAAACCATGTCGACAACATAAGTGATGTCCATCCCGGAATTGCATCATGGCCAAAATATGCACTGAATACATAGAGAGCCATTGCCACATCGAGGAGCAGCAATGCCAGCCCTACAAAAAAGATTATCCGTATGGGCCTTGAGGAGAAGCTGGTAATCCCATCTATAGAAAAACTCAACATCTTGCTCAAAGGATATTTCGACTCTCCGGCCACTCTCGTCGCGCGCTCATAGCCCACGATGGCTGTCTTCAATCCGATCTGCGGAATTATGCCCCGCAAAAAAAAGATTGCTTTCGCCATAATCCGACAATAATCCTATTGCACGGCTACTCATGAGCCGATAGTCGGCATGGTCATACACGGTGTCCAATCCCATACTTGCCTGAAAGCGGTAAAAAGCATGAGCTGTCGAACGCTTAAACCAAGTGTCGGTATCTCTCGACGACCTCACGCCATACACTATCTCAGCGCCTTCAAGATACCTCTCGACCATTTCTATCATAGCAAGAGGATCGTCCTGAAGATCTGCATCAATGGAGATGGCAGCATCGCATAGCGGGCCTACGGTGAGCAGCCCGGCAAGCAGAGCATACTGATGCCCTCGGTTGTGGGCAAGTGCAATGCCTTTTATTCGGGAAGAGGTTTCATGAGCCGATGCTATCACATGCCACGTCTTGTCGCGACTACCGTCGTCAACACAAAGAATGAAACTGTCCGACGAAGCTATGCCACGCTTCTCCATCATATCGATCACCTCCGAGAGGCGACCGAGCGAGATAGGGAGCGCGTCCTCCTCATTGTAGCATGGCACTACCACAGCAATGACCGGAGGAGTCGCCTCCGGTCGCTGCATGGTGGTGGTGTTGAGATCGCTTTCGCTGGCCATGAGGCTGATGGATTAATAGTTGCGGGCGAAAATAACCCTACGGTGAGAAGGCTTGCCGGTGAGCATATCCACGCCATCTTCTTCGGGAGCGTCAAGAGGAATGCAACGGATAGTGGCTTTTGTTTCCTCCTTGATACGTTCTTCGGTCTCGGGAGTTCCATCCCAGTGGGCCAGAATAAAACCGCCGCGCTCGAGAGCTTCTTTAAACTCTTCATAGGTGTCGACTTTCACGGTCATATCCTCGCGTTGCTTAAGTGCCTTATGGAAAATATTTTCCTGAATCTCCTCAAGAAGAGCGGCCACATGGTCAGTGATTCCTTCAAGATGGCCTTCGCTCTTTTCAAGGGTATCACGACGCATGATCTCCACTGTGCCGTTAGCCAAATCGCGGGCACCGATAGCCAGACGTACAGGTACACCCTTCAGCTCATAATCAGCAAACTTGAAGCCAGGGCGACGATTGTCGGCATCATCATATTTCACACTGATACCGCGTGCACGCATTTCGCTCAGGATAGGCTCTACTGCCTTAGTGATTTCCTGACGCTGCTCCTCATTCTTATATATAGGCACAATCACCACCTGAATTGGGGCGAGATGGGGAGGAAGCACCAGACCATTGTCGTCGGAATGTGTCATGATGAGGGCACCCATGAGTCGGGTAGAAACACCCCAGGATGTGGCCCAGACATATTCGGGTTTATTCTCCTTGTTGACAAACTGCACATCAAATGCCTTGGCAAAATTCTGACCAAGGAAATGGCTGGTGCCACTTTGGAGCGCCTTGCCATCCTGCATCATTGCCTCGATGGTATAAGTCTCGATGGCTCCGGCAAATCGTTCATTTGCGCTCTTGATGCCTTTGACCACAGGCACACCCATATACTTCTCGGCAAAGTCGGCGTAGACGTTGATCATTTTGATGGCCTCAGCCTCAGCCTCTTCTCGGGTGGCATGGGCTGTATGGCCTTCCTGCCACAGGAACTCAGCTGTGCGCAAGAACATGCGTGTGCGCATTTCCCAACGCATAACGTTAGCCCACTGGTTGACGAGAATAGGGAGATCGCGATAGGAATGGATCCAATTGCGGTATGTGTTCCAGATTATAGTCTCTGATGTTGGTCGGATGATGAGTTCCTCTTCGAGTTTGGCATCCGGATCCACCAATACGCCTGATCCGTCAGGAGCATTTTTCAGACGGTGATGAGTCACTACGGCACATTCCTTCGCAAAGCCCTCTACATGTTCAGCCTCGCGCGAGAGAAACGATTTAGGGATCAGAAGGGGGAAATAAGCATTCTGATGACCGGTCTCCTTAAACATGCGGTCGAGCTGCTGCTGCATCTTTTCCCAGATAGCGTATCCGTAAGGTTTGATAACCATACATCCGCGCACAGCACTCTGCTCGGCGAGATCGGCCTTTACAACCAGATCATTATACCATTGTGAATAATTGTCTGCTCTCTTGGTGAGATCTTTAAGTTCTTTTGCCATTTATCTGTTGAATAATGATTGGGACTGGATGTTACTGTTTTTTTAATTATTTTCTTTTCTGGTTGGTCGACGATTGATCGGATGTTTCCTTATGGGCCTGCTCTATGAGCGCAGGGCCGGGAACAAAGAAAATCTCCAGACGACGGTTGGCAGCCCTATGACGCCATGTATCGTTGTCGACTATCGGATCATCGGCACCCATGGCATAGGGTATGAACACTATGTCAGGACTTATGGCACCATTGTCGATCATGTCGAGAAAAAGGTCGTAGACGGAGTAAAGACGCGCTGTCGACAAACGCTCATGATATAGAGCATTGCCCGTATCATCGGTATGGACAGCCGCAACCACCTTATATTTCATGGGATCGGTCATCAGCCCGAAGATAGGCTTCATCAGTCGCTCGGCGCTCTCATTGAGGAGAGTGTCGTTTGGCAAAAAGAGATTGTCGGTGGGTATGGTGACCACCATCACTTCTCCATCGCGCATAAGATCCACGGTAAATGGGCCTTTGAGCGTTTTGGCCACTAAAGCCATGTGTCGCTTTACAGCAGCCTTTTCGCGGTCAGGCACCAACGGCGTGGCCAGATTAGGTTCAAAATCCATGTCCATGAAAGTCTCCTCATTAAACCCCTCGTAGGGATCGGTATAGAAAACCTCTGCCGCAGCCCTTGTTCCGGCTACAGTCAGCAATGATGTCACAATAAGGGGGAGCGTTTTCTTATTCATGGAGAGGGATCGTGGGAGTTGGAGATAATCAATCGTTGTCGGCGAGCAGATCGCTGAGATCATCAAGCCCCTCCTCGCCATCAAGGAGGGAGTCTTCGTAGTCGAGCTCTGCCGCTATGATAATAGGCAGGTCGGCGGGATCCAGTCTGGCATTTTTGTCGCGTCGCAACATTGTTGCGGCATACGACGCAAGCTCTTCCTCAAGGTCGGCTCGCTCCGGCTCGTCGTCATTGTCGGGATCAAGCAGCCCCGGGTCTCGTAAAAGTCCCATATCATATCGACGACATTCAATATTTCGTCGTCGCTGTAATGGCTGCGCCCATTCTCGGCCAGTCGGGCCAAGATGCTTTTCACCGCGTTGTTTTCGTCAAATATCTTCATTGCATATCAAGGAGTCCAGCAGGGATGTCCATCACAATGGATCGGTTGCCGGGGTTAAATTCAGTTATCAGGTCAGCAGCAAGAGGAATCATGACCTCAACTCCGTCAGAGCGCTTGACTATCATGAGAACATTTTGGGTCGAATCATCTATATCAACCACTGTTCCCACAAGACTGCCAACGGTGTCCAAGAGCTCTGAGCCAATGATCATCGAAGCGTAAAATCCTTGAGAGTCTTCGCCATCCTCACCGTCACTGTCGGGATCATCAGGAATAATCGACGGATCGGCATAAAATGTGGCTCCGGTAAATTCAGCCGCTTTCACATCAGAGTCCACACCGTCAATTGTTATTAGATAGGTGTCGGTATTACGCTGACGTATCGACGATACAAAAAAAGGCACCGGAATCCCGTCGACAGGAGTTATCAGACAGCTCCCTTTTCCCAACACGACATCAGTGTCAACAGTCACCGAGAGCTCTCCGTGAATACCGTGAGTCTTGTTGACTGTAGCGACAGGGATCAATTCGTTTATCCGTATCATCTGCTTGTTTTGTTAGGTAAAGCCTGAACAGTAATAATTATCTTTTACGTTTTGCGCTTTTTCTTGGTTGCCGCAGGCAAATCGGCTATGGAGTAGTCATGAAGATGGGTTGTGTCAGGATCGAGCAACAGATTGCCGTGACTCAGATCAGCCAATTCCATTATCACCTTGCGGTCGTCGGTTGTATCTGGGTTCACAGTAAGACGGAGTTTTTTCATCTGATTGGCTATAAGGTGCACCAACGCATCCTTCTCCTCTCCCGCCTCCATGGCCGATGCCGCATCCATGAGCTTTTCTATTCCTTTGCCATAATGCTGATGTCGGATATATGAGGGACGGTAGCTTATCGGCTCAGGACGCGACTCCAGATGGTCGGGCGCTATTATCTCAAACGGGTAATCAACGTCGAGGGCAAAGTCGCTCATGATAGCCAAATGGTCCCAAAGCTTACGCATATATTCGTCAGCATCGCCTGTCTGCGGAAGCAGAGTCTTCATCACTTCCACGATGGTATAAGCGCAGCGTGTGCGCTCATCTCTGTCAGTAATGGTCTGGCAATAATCTACCATCTGCTGGATATTGCGTCCATATTCCGGCAGACGAAGCTTGGGGCGACGGGTGTTGTAGCTTAGCATAGTCAAAAAAGAGATATCATGGCTCGTCGAAAAAGATCCGAGGCCATGTGAGGCAAAATTACTAAATATTTCCGGCATAACAAGCGAGAGCCGACGCAAAAGTCATTGCGCCGGCCCTTTTTTGCTATTATTAATGCTGATCACATGTTCATGCCGCCGTCGACCTGAATCACCTGACCGGTGATATAGCTCGACATATCAGAGGCGAGGAATACTGCTGTGTCGGCAATATCTTCAACCTTGCCGCCGCGGCGGAGAGGAATCTTTTTAGCCCATTCGGCACGCACTTCATCCGGAAGGGCTGCAGTCATGGCTGTCTCGATAAAGCCTGGAGCTATGGCGTTGGCACGGATACCGCGGCTACCAACTTCCTGAGCTATGCTCTTGGCAAGAGCTATAAGGCCAGCCTTGGAAGCTGCATAGTTGGCCTGCCCGGCGTTGCCATGGACGCCAACGACCGAAGCCATGTTGATGATGCTGCCAGAGCGCTGACGAAGCATGATGGGAAGCACTGCATTGATGAAATTGAAGGCGCTCTTGAGGTTGACTGCGATCACGGCATCCCACTGAGCCTCGGTCATACGCATCATCAGGCCGTCTTTAGTGATTCCGGCATTGTTGACAAGAATGTCGATACGGCCGAAGTCGGCTTTTACCTGATCAACCACCTCTTTGGTCTGGTTGAAATCGGCTGCATTCGAGGCATAACCCTTCACCTTCACACCAAGTGCTGCGATCTCGGCCTCAGTGGCCTTGCCGTTTTCATCGATCACGAGATCAGTGAATGCTATGTTGGCGCCCTCGGCGGCAAAACGCAGTGCGAGAGCCTTGCCGATGCCACGGGCTGCGCCGGTGATAAGGGCTGTCTTTCCTTCGAGAAGTTTCATTTCTGTATATTTCTATATTGATTTACCTCAGCATCCGCGCCAACAGCCTCCTTGGCCTCATTGGATCGTATGCCGTTGATTATAAATTTAATGACATTATCACGCACCTGTTCTGTGGTGATATCGTGCGATTCAAGAGTATCCGGATCATACGACGAAAGGCCCTGAAACACAAACCACTCAACCGTAGGGAGCCGCTTAGCCTGGCCAGCGTCGAAGGCTCCCTCTGACACTCCTTCTGCCACAAGGGCCTTAAACATATCGAGCTCTTTGTCGAGAGCCAGACGACGTATGCGGTCTATGCGGCGCTGATCGCGCCCGATCCATTGGAGCAGACCCTCGTGGCGCGGCATAGCTTCGGTAAGGAAGTCAAATCGCACCTTGAGATACATCTCAAGTTTGGCGGTGACATCAAGATCTTCGCGGTCTTTGATGCTCCTCAGCCTCTTCACGAGCTGCTCGCTCTCGCGTTCAATCACGGCATTGTATATCTCGCGTTTATTCTTGAAATAGGTATAGATAGTGCGCCGCCCCTTATCTGAAGCGGCCGCAATATCATTCATCGTGGTGTTCTCGATCCCTTTGTGGACAAAGAGCTGGCGAGCCACATCAATGAGCTTTTCGCGAGTCTTACTTACCATTTCGGCGCAAAATTAACACTTTTTGATTAAAGTAAGGCAATCCGAGCCATAAAAAGCGCTCTCATCGGCTGTTATATCCACCGGCCAAAGCGTCCAGAATGGCATATGCTTCGCTGCGGGAAGCATCAATCAGATCAGGATAATGAGCATCGGAATTGACCACGATCCGCGCTCCTGAGGCTATGAGAGTAGGCCAGTGATCGACCGACGGGAAAAATCGATGGGCGCCTGCGTAGGCTTTGGTGTTGATCTCGACCGCTATATTTTTGCTTGTCACGAGATCCATCAACTCACCGACAAGAGAGCGGTACCATGGGCGCAGCTCCACCTCTGGATCTACAGCCGATGCATTGTGTGCCACCTTGTCGAGATGGCCAATGATGTCAAGGCCGCCTCTTTCCACCATAGCTATTGATTGATGAAAAAAGGTCTCCACCACATATCGCAGATCACCGCCAAATCGCTCCCGAAGATTGACAACAAACCGATCCGGGCTCCCATCAATGTCGACAAAGTCTCCTCCCCGGGTCGGTATAAAATGCACCGACCCTATACGGTAGTCAAGAGGGAGCGACTGGAAATAATCGTTGGCCGGACCCCAGTCGTCATTCAGATAGTCGATTTCCATTGAGGCAAGGATCTTTATCTTGCCATCATATTGCTCGCGGAGTCGGCATATATCGGCCAAGTATTCGAGAGCCGACGAGACCGTCATATTGCAAGTCGATGGTATGGGAATGGGCGAGTGAGGCGAAAAACCATAGTGACTCATTCCTGCGGCGTAAGCTGCTGCGGCAAATTCATCTACCGTCGCTCGTCCATCGCAATACTGTGTGTGGCCATGTAGATTATAACGGCGCGACCTTATCAGATCTGGATATAATTTATCAAACTCGTTCATTGCTCAACAGGTGCAAGCTCCCCCGACTTCCGGCGGAGCCATGAGGCGAAAAGAAATATAAACCCGGAAGCCACTATCAATCCGGCTCCGAGCGCTATAGTGATGTCAAGGCCAAATCCCTCCGGACTCGGAGCAAATAGCAGATACGAAACGCATACCACCGTCATGAAGATGGCCGGAATGAGCGTTACCACATAGGCTTTACGGTGGCGCGCCAGGTACACAGTCACAGCCCACAATGTAAACACCGACAGAGTCTGGTTGGCCCATGCAAAGTATCGCCACAGCACATTGAAATCAATCATCATCAGAAGAACCACACATACAAATATTGGTATCGAAACTGCAAGGCGCTTGATAAAGCCACGCTGGTCGATTTTAAGAAAGTCAGCCACGATCAGCCGGGTCGAACGCAAGGCAGTGTCGCCCGAAGTGATCGGAGCTGCAACTACTCCGAAAATGGCCATGATGCCTCCAGCTGTGCCGAGCCATGTAAGCGAAATATCATTGACCAAAGTGGCAGCACCGCCACTATGGTTGGCAAAATACTCTCCGAGCTCTTCATACCCGCCGGTAAAAGCAATGGCTGCGGCAGCCCAGATAAGCGCAACGATACCCTCAGCCACCATAGCTCCGTAAAACACCGGTCGGGCGAGTTTTTCGTTGGTGAGACATCGGGCTATCATCGGGCTCTGAGTGGCATGAAAACCTGATATGGCACCGCAAGCTATCGACACAAACATCATCGGAAAGATCGGATGCGTTTCGGCTGCGGCCGACCGATTGTGAAAACCATCTTTGAAGTCAAGCGGTATCTCTACCGAAGGATCAAACAGCATCACGGCAAGGATGCCGAGGGCCATAAACAGCAATGCGAATCCAAATACCGGATATAACCGCCCTATCACCTTATCTATTGGAAGAAGGGTTGCCATTAGGTAATATAGAAATATCATGGCCACCCAAAACCATCGGTCGAGATAGACCGGAGTAAGATCCGAGATGATGGTTGCAGGAGTGGATATAAACACCGCGCCAACAAGAATAAGCAGCACACACGAAAACACCGTCATCACACTACGGACGCTGCTACCGAGCTGATGGCCAACAATCTCCGGAAGAGAAGCGCCTCCCGAACGGATGCTTACCACGCCGCTGACGAAATCATGAACCGCACCGGCAAAGATGGTGCCGAGGGTGATCCAGATAAACGCCGACGGACCGAACATCACACCCATAATGGCGCCAAATATAGGGCCCAGGCCTGCTATATTGAGGAATTGGATGAGAAACGACTTCCATGCAGGTATGGGCATATAATCAATGCCGTCGCGCATCGATCGGCTCGGCATATCTCTGTTGGGGTCGGTGGCGAGAATCCTGTCGACTATTAGTCCATAAATAAAATATCCACCTATAAGTACGGCCAGTGAAACAAGGAAAGAACTCATATAATAACCAAAAAACAAATGACTGAAGCTGGAGGTGAAACGAAGGGACTCTCCTCACCTCTCAGCTTTAATTATCTCGTTGCGCAATCGCTTGACCGACAATCTCAGCGACGGCAGCTTGCGCTCAAGGCTTTTGATTTCAGCAGCCACCCCGCGCTTGCCTGAAGCGTAGCTCCGGCGCAACTCTTCCAAACGTGCCTCTGTCGAGACTACTGACGAACGTGCAAGCAGCAATTCTTTTGCCAACTTTCTTGCTTGCGACGATCGTAGTTGACCTACTGTAGCAACCACGCCTCGCCCCGGGATTGAAATCATAAGATCATCCACTTCAGCCGTTCCTGCGCCGCCAGCCGGGCGGGCAAGAAGCTCAGAATAATCAGCTCCGGCAGGCTGAGTGGCGCGCCAAGAGTCCAGACGTGCCAATGATGCAAGATCAGGAGTCTCCGAAGCGTTATAGTTTACACGCAGCTCATTGGGTATGAAGCGGTAGATAGTCACAGTATCTCCGCCTTCATAATTGCGGTCGGTGGCCCACCATCCGGTGCCGGTGGTCTCATCTATGGCCAGCATATAATCGTTGGCTGGAGAGTTGTAGGGCATGCCAAGATTCTGGGGCTGCATGAATACAGCACCATCTCTACGGGTGAAGAATATGTCAAGACCGCCCATAGACATCTCAGGATTATCCATAGCATAATATAGCGTGAGTCCATCGGCCATCATAAACGGGAAAAGGGCCTCCATTGGGTCAGTTGCTTCGTAAGATTCGACATTAAGCTCCGGATGCTTCACTACGGGCTCATATGTTCCGTCGGCAAGGAGCGAAAGTTCGGCAATCACACCGCGTCCAGTCGAGTCGGGCATCGACCACATCATTGTAAGGCCACTCTCGGGGTGTAGACCGGCTGTCCTTCCACAGCAGCAAGACCCTGTGGCAGCACAGAAGCGTCGCGCAATGTACCGGCTGAAGGATCAAGACGGTAGTGAGCAAAAAAATCTTTTTTAGGCACCGATATGCTATCAATCACCACGATTTTTTCCACACGGTCCATCATAAGCCGTCCTCGCTCAACTCTATCAGTCAAAGTCTGGAGCTCTTCATCACTCACCGGCGCTTTACCCCTGCGGGGAAGAGCCTCACTATAGCGTTCGAGCAGCTCGGCAGCTGCGGCAAATTCATAATTGTCGGCTGCAGTTTCAGCCTGACGGAAAAGTTCGAGTGGAGTTACACGCTTGGCTTTAGGGGCAGCCGCAACAGTATCGGGCCACAAAGTCAGCGACGCTGAAGCGGCAAGTAAAAGTGCCAGATTTTTCATTGCAGTCATATTAGTTATCTTACCGAAGCACGATGCCAAACAATTATGGCTATTACGGCATAAATTATGTTAGGTATCCACATGGCGATCATGGGCGACGCAAGGCCGCTCACCGCAAATGTGGAGGTGACCGTCATAAACAGAATGTAGCTGAACGACAATACCAGACCGATGCCTATATTGACACCCATGCCTCCCTTCACCTTACGCGACGACAGCGACATGCCGATTATTGTCAGGATAAACGCGGCCGCAGTCATGGCAAAACGGCGGTGATATTCAATCTCGAAGGTTTTTATATTAGCCACTCCCCGCTCCTTCTGCCTACTGATATATTCCTCCAACTGAGGAGTCGACATGGTTTCATGATCGGTCTTGGATATGAGGAAGTCGCGGGTTCCATAGCTATGATTGTGTCCATCCTGTTGCCGCGGGTAATGACCTCTCTATCCCCTTCAAGCGATCGTATCATGTAGTCGCGCACCTGCCAGCGGTGGAGAGTGTCATATTTGATGGTGTTGGCCGTCAGGCGCGACACCAGTTTCTTATCCCGGAATGTCTCAAGCGAGAACTTGTATCCGGTCCTGCTCTTATTGTCGTAACGGCTCATATAGGCAATCTTCCCCTTATCCACCTGAAGCTGGATATTCACACCATAATCAACCCGCTTGTTTTTTTACATAGGTGTTGGTGTAGTTGATTCTCTCGATATTGGCAGGAGGGATAATATATGCCGCCAGAATATATGTGGCAATGGCTATCACAGCCGCCGAAATCATATACGGGCGCATCAACCTCTTGAAGCTCATACCGGAAGCCATCATCGCTATTATCTCGCTGTTTCCTGCGAGTTTGGACGTGAAAAAAATCACGGCGATGAAGGTAAACAGCGACTGAACTGATTGGCAAAATAAGGAAGAAAATTGAGGAAGTAATCAAATATAGTGGCCTTGAGCGGCGCTTTGAGAAATGAATCGAGCTTCTCGTTGACATCAAACATCACTGTAATCGCCAGAATCAGAATGATGGCAAAAACGTAGGTGCCGAGAAATTTCCCTATGATATATCTGTCAAGCAGCCGGAGGCGCAGCCATTTGGGCCATTTCACCTTACGTGCGACGTCCCTTCCGGCAGCCGCTAAAAAGGCTGCCGGTTTACTCAGAAATCTCAGAGGAGATGGCTTACTCATATAAGACCGTGAGAGTGGATAGAAAACTACCGGTGTGATTACAACCTGCGGGTGAGCCGCTCAACCATATCGGGCTTCCAGACGGCAAAAGTCCCGTCGAGAATATGGCGCCGGGCCTCCCCTACAAGCCACAAGTAGAACGCAAGATTGTGGATTGAGGCTATCTGCAGAGCCAGAAGTTCGTTGGCGATGAAGAGATGTCTTACATACGCGCGGGTATAGACATGGTCAACGTAGCTGGTGCCTCCGGGATCAAGCTCCGTGAAGTCGTCGGCCCATTTTTTGTTACGCATATTCATAATGCCCTGCGAAGTGAAGAGCATCCCGTTGCGTCCGTTGCGGGTCGGCATCACGCAATCCATCATATCCACTCCTCGATCAATCGCCTCAAGGATATTCACAGGAGTCCCCACTCCCATCAGATAGCGTGGACGATCGGCAGGCAAGATTTCATTGACCACCTCTATCATCTCATACATCACCTCGGTGGGCTCACCAACCGCGAGGCCGCCGATGGCATTTCCCTCCGCGCCGAGATCGGCCACATGCTTTGCGGCTTCCCGTCGGAGATCGGGAAATCTACACCCCTGCACTATCGGGAAAAAGGTCTGACGATGATCATAATGAGGCTCTGTGGAATTAAAGTGCTTCCATCCGCGTTCGAGCCATCGCTGGGTGAGTCCGAGCGACTTTTTAGCATACGCATATTCTGAGTCGCCGGGCGGACACTCGTCGAGAGCCATCATTATATCTGAGCCTATGATGCGCTGGGTGTCCACCACGCTCTCGGGCGTGAATACGTGCAGCGACCCGTCGATATGGCTGCGAAAACGCGCGCCCTCCTCGGTCAGCTTACGGTTAGACGCGAGCGAAAACACCTGAAAGCCTCCACTATCGGTGAGGATAGGGCGGCTCCAGCCATTGAAACGGTGCAAACCTCCGGCCCGGCCTATGATATCCATTCCGGGGCGGAGATACAGATGATATGTGTTGCCCAATATTATCTGGGCCTTTATGTCGTCGGCCAGCTCATGCATATGAACTGCTTTCACAGAACCCACCGTTCCTACAGGCATGAAGATCGGCGTTTCAATCACTCCATGATCTGTGGTAATGAGGCCTGCACGGGCCTGTGAGCCCGGTGCCGTGGCTTGCAATTGGAAATCCATGCTGCAAAGTTACAAACTTTTTTGGCAAAAAGCGGGAGATGCCGAATATTATCGCTACCTTTGCACATCAACTATTTATAACCATAATATTAAATACCATATTATCATGTCTAAAGTCACAGTGGTTGGCGCCGGCAATGTGGGCGCCACTTGCGCAAACGTTCTGGTTACCCAGCAGATCGCCGACGAGGTAGTTCTCATCGACATCAAGCCCGGTTTTGCCGAAGGCAAAGCCATGGATATCATGCAGACCGCCAATATCCTTCACCTCTCGACCCGCCTCACCGGCGTCACCAACGACTATGAGAAGACAGCCGGCAGCGACATGGTTGTCATCACTTCGGGTATCCCCCGCAAGCCCGGCATGACCCGCGAAGAGCTCATCGGCGTGAACGCCGGCATCGTGAAGAGCGTTACCGAAAACGTGCTTAAATACTCTCCAAATGCCATCATCCTCTGCGTGGCCAACCCTATGGACACCATGACCTATCTGATCCACAAGATCTCCGGTCTCCCCAAAAACCGCATCATCGGCATGGGTGGCGCCCTCGACAGCGCTCGCTTCAAATATTATCTCTCGCTTGCTCTTGAGGCTAATGCAACAGAGGTTGAAGGCATCGTGATCGGCGGTCATGGCGACACCACTATGATCCCCCTCAAGCGCTTCGCTGCCTACCGCGGTATCCCCGCTTCGTCGCTCATCCCCGCCGAGCAGCTCGACAAGGTTGCAGCCGACACGATGGTGGGCGGTGCTACCCTCACCTCGCTCCTCGGCACCTCCGCCTGGATTGCCCCCGGCGCTGCTGCTGCCCAGTGTGTGGCTGCCGTGCTCGGCGACCAGAAGCGTCTCATCTCCTGCTCCGCTCTTCTCGAAGGAGAATATGGCGAGAAGGATCTCTGCATCGGTGTGCCCTGTATCCTCGGCCGCGACGGCATCGAAAAGATCGTCGACTTCAACCTCAACGACGAAGAGCTCGCCCTCTTCCACAAGAGCGCTGAAGCTGTTCACAAGACCAATGCAGCTCTCCCCTGCTAATTATCTATAACTATTAAGACAGAGTCTGACCCAGAGTGGCCGATGTGTCGCCCGATGTCAGACTCTGTTTTTATCCCCCTCCCACTAAAACGCATGAAAAAATTTCTCAATGGCGTTGCCGCACTTGCAGCTATGGCTGTGATTGCGCTGCCCGCCTGCTCCGGAAGCGGCTCTAATATAGCCGAAACCACTCAGAGCGCCGACACCACCGCAACTGTGGCCGAAGCACCGGCCCCCGCAGCCGAGGCCGTGGTGGAAGTAGCGCCCGGCACCGCAAATCTCGACGCTTACAAAGAAAAGCTCACAGTTGTCGACTTCAACGCACTCTGGTGTGGCCCCTGCCGCAAGTATGCCCCCACATTCCACGCAGTGGCTGCCAAGATGGCCGACAAAGCCAACTTCCTTTCGGTGAACGTTGATTCTTGCCCCGCCATTGCCGAGGCCTACGTACAGCAGTATATACCTCAGACCACTGTAATCCTGCCCGACGGACGCAAGTTTGACAAGGTAGGCGAGTTGTCAGAGGCCGAACTCACAGCTTTTGTAGATTCCGTAGCAGCACTCTGAGACCGGCTTTCTACCGATATGAGTGCTCCCGCATAAGAATCAAGTCATGAGTCTTATGCGGGAGCACTTATATTTTTCACCTCTCACCACCAACGGTGGAAGGCATAGCCGAGCATCTTGAAGGCCTCACGCTCTAACTCCTCCCTGAACTCGGGCGCAGCTATGGAAATCAGCAGCCTGGCGCGCTCTATCATATTTTTACCACGGAGATTGACCGCGCCATACTCTGTCACTACCCAATTGGTCTGGAAACGGGTGGTGACAACGCCAGCTCCTGGAGTGAGCACCGGCTTGATTTTGCTTTCACCCTTTGATGTCCGCGAAAGCATGGCAATGAACGACTGTCCTCCGACGCTACGCGACGAGCCGTAGACAAAGTCGTGCTGTCCGCCTACACCTGAATATATGCGCGTGCCTATCGAATCGGCACACACCTGTCCTGAAAGGTCGATTTCGAGACATGAGTTGATAGCCGCCATATTTTTATTCTGGGCTATGAGAAATGGATCGTTGACCCATGCGATATCTTTGAACAGTATCGAGCGGTTGTGGTCAAGGAAATCATATAGCCTGCGGGTGCCAATGGCAAGCGATGCTATCGATACCCCTGGCTCCACTTGCTTCAGGCTGTTGTCTATGACCCCCTTTTCTATCAGATCGACCATGCCGTCGGTCATGGCCTCGGTGTGAAGCCCGAGGTGCTTATGGTTGGCCAGTGAATACAGCACTGCATTGGGAATCGCGCCTACGCCCACCTGAAGCACCGCGCCATCATTTATATGTTCTGCTATATGGCGCCCGATCATGAGTTCCTCAGCAGTGGGGACGGTCTCTTTTGTCTCTGCAAGGGGATCGTTGACTCTGACAATTGCATCAAACCTTGACATATGCACCACGGAGTCGCCATAAGTAAACGGCATCAGCGGATTGATCTGAGCCACAAGAACCTTGGCACATTCAATGGCTGAGGGAGTGAGATCGGCTGAAACACCGGTAGAAACATAGCCGTTTTCGTCAGGAACCGAACAATTGATAAAGGCCACATCGAGAGGT
>PDYJ01000784.1_pt1 | contig 36982 bp, 42 predicted proteins | sample 1430841 | NCBI WGS metagenome assembly PDYJ01 (sample SAMN07237672, study PRJNA390542) | Gut metagenome, whole genome shotgun sequencing project. | isolation source: fecal pellets | host: Mus musculus | place: USA: New York, NY | collected 2016-10 | reverse complement strand
CTTTTCTCCCCTTGCCGCAACAACAATCATTCACAACAAAAATAATCTGATAATCATGTTCGGAACTATTTTTACCTGCCTGACAGCCGTACTCATATTTATATTATGCAGTCCTTGTCTGTATGGATCTTTTCATAAAGCCTACGGGAGCCGCCGATGAATCCGGCACACCCGATGAAGCTGAGATCGACATATCCGATGAAGCAAACTCATTCAAGGCAATCGAAATCAAGCGCGGTCAACAGAGTGCCAAGAAGCCGGTCAAGGCTCCGGCCGAGAAACCGACCCTCTCCAAGCCGCTGATGACAAATTATCTTCCGGTTGAACAGCTTGCAAGAAAAGCCCGCAACATAACCAGTTCTGAAGATGCCTCCCTCGCCGGCCTCGGAGAAATCATCATCAAATGTGAATCCGCTGCTTGACATCAACTGACTTGCCGCTAACCATATTCGTATAACCCGATACCTCTCTCTCCAACCGATGCCTTTATTGAACTAAGTTGTCTTTACTGCCCGACACTGCCTTTAACGCCCTGCATTGCCTTTAACGCCCGATAACCTTTTCAAGAACTTATCAATCAGCGTATATGCAGAAAATCAAATCAAAGTGTCAGCGTGCTATCTCACGCCTCGGCAACTCAGCCTTCGCCCGTAAGGGTATGCTTGCTATGGGCGGTGATGCTCACCGTGTCCGACATGATGGCCGCCAGCAAGGGTGCGGCAGGCTTCACCAAAGCCACACAGGAGGTAAGCTCCTACCAGACCCCTGTCTCCAATCTCATGAAGGCGATCGCCGCAGTGATTGTCCTCGTGGGTGCCTTCAACGTCTATTTCAAGATGCAGAACGGCGACCAGGATGTCAAGAAGACCATCATGCTCACCATCGGCGGCTGTATCGCCTTCATCGCACTGAGCGAGGCTCTTCCGCTCTTCTTCAAGTAAGCAACCGCAGATCCATACAGTCATGGCGATATACAACGACGGCTATCCGGTTTACAAAGGGTTACAGAAACCATTGGAGTTCATGGGAATACGCGGACGTTTCCTGACATTGGCGGCTGCCGCATAGGAGTGTCCTTCGTGGGGTTCATAGTGTTCTCCATAGCATTGGGAAAGCTCGCGGGGTTTATCGCCATGCTTGTAATGGCCGCCGCAGGGCTGGTGACAATATATGTCAAGCAGCGCGGCGGACTGCACAACAAGCGGAAAGACCGTGGAATCTTTATCTATCACAATTTATTCAAGCACTGAATGGCAAAGGAAAACAAAAAAGTCTTCGACGGGATATACGCCCAGTTGGAGGAAACGGACGGTAATGTGGTGCTGTTCGACGCAAAGGGGGCCCCCTCTGTCATTTTTGAAATGACAAACCCTGTTCTCCGGCTGTGTACCGACTCGGAGCGGTACATGGTATTTCAGGACGTGCTGGCTAACATCGTCCAGACGCTCGGCGAGGGCTATGCCTTGCAGAAGCAGGACATATTCTGCCGCCAGCGTTACCACCGCGACGTGCCCGAAGACGCCGAGTTCCTGACCCGGAGTTATTTCAATTACTTCGAGGGCCGTGAGTTCACTGAAATCACAACCTATCTGATAGTGACACAGGAGGCGCAGCGCGGACAGTTCGTGCAATACGACCCCAAGAAATGGCTCGACTTCCATTCAAAGGTCGCCAAAGTTGACGACATCCTTACCGAGAAAGGGATAAGCCACCGCAAGCTGACAAAGCCGGAGGTCAACGAGTACCTGCACCGCTTCATGGCGTTCCATTTCCAGCACGGCCCATTCTCCATGACAAATTTCAAGGCTTCCGACGAATACCTGCGGACAGGCAGCCGCATTATCCGCTCATATCCCCTTGTGGATATTGACGAAATAAATCTCCCCTCGGTAGTGAAGCCATATACCGAGATGAGTGTCAACGGTTATCCCGTGGCTACCGATGTGTTCTCATTTCTTGCCGAAGTGCCCCACGCCGACTGTGTGGTGTTCAATCAGGTGGTGCAGATACCGGGACAGCGGAAGCTGCTCAGAAAACTGCAAGGTAAGGCGAAACGTCACGGCTCCATGCCCGATCCGAGCAACAAGATAGCGAAAGCCGACATTGAGGAAGTTCTCAACATCCTCGCCGTTGACTCTTCCCTTCTTGTCAACACCAATTTCAACATCATCGTGAGCTGTCCTCCCGACAAGGTTACACCGGTCACATCGTTTCTTGAGACCAAACTCTACGAGTGCGGCATAATGCCGTCACGAACAGCCTACAACCAGCTGGAACTGTTCATCAACTCCTTTCCGGGCTGTGCCTACGGCTTCAATCCCGACTATGACCTGTTCCTCACACTGTCGGACTCGGCACTGTGCCTTTTCTTCAAGGAACACCTCAAAGGGTGCGAGGACACGCCTCTCACCACATTCTACACCGACCGTCAGGGACTCCCGGTGTGCATAGACATAACCGGCAAGGAGGGCAAGGTGAAGATGACCGACAACGCCAACTTCTTCTGCATCGGGCCAAGCGGCAGCGGCAAATCCTTCCACATGAACAGTGTGGTAAGGCAGCTGTTGGAGCAGAACACCGATGTCGTGATGGTCGATACCGGCGACTCCTACGAGGGTATTTGCGGCTATTTCGGCGGCACATATATCTCATACTCAAAGGAGAAGCCTATCTCGATGAACCCGTTTAAGGTGACACGCGAGGAATATGAGCAGAACTTCGGGGAGAAGAAGAATTTTCTCAAATCGCTGATATTCCTGATTTTCAAAAGGCAACGAGGCTCCTTCAAAAATTGAGGATATGCTTGTCAACCAGGCCATAGTGGAATATTACGAGGCATATTTCAATCCGTTCACCTCATTTTCCGACACGGAGCGCGAGGGCTTGCGCCAGAAATTGCTTGTGGCAGCCAAGATGGAGGACGACTACGAGAAGTTCGCCACCGATATGCGTGACATCGAGGAACAGATAAACGCCCCTGAACCGGAGACCAAGACAACCGTCCGCGCCCTCATACTCCCTTCGGAGGAACGGCGCAACAAGATTATCCGCCAGTGCCGGGCACTGAGGGCCATGATTGTTGACCGTGCCACTACCGAGGCGGAGAAAGAGAAAGCTGCCTCAAAGATTGAGGTATATAAGAAAGAGCTGCACGAGACCTCGATGCTGATGAAGATTGACAAGCAGATAGACCACATGGAGGAGCAGAAACGCCGCCTCAAAGTGCCGTCGCTCTCCTTCAACACCTACTACGAGTTCGCCCTTGAACGGATACCGCAGATCACATCGCTGGAGAAGATACATTTCGACATACGAGACTTTGCCGCTATCCTCAAACAGTTCTACCGTGGTGGAGAGCTGGAGGTGACGCTCAACTCCGACCTTGACACCAATCTTTTCGACGAGCGGTTCATTGTCTTTGAGATTGACAAGATAAAGGATGACCCCGTGCTTTTCCCGATCATCGTGCTGATAATCATGGACGTGTTTCTTCAGAAAATGCGTATCAAGAAAGGACGCAAGGCCCTGATAATCGAGGAGGCATGGAAAGCGATAGCCTCGCCCACTATGGCGGAGTACATAAAGTTCCTGTATAAGACCGTCCGCAAGTTCCACGGCATAGCCGGTGTGGTGACACAGGAGCTTAACGATGTGATCGACTCTCCCATCGTTAAGGAGGCGATAATCAACAACTCCGATGTGAAGATATTGCTCGACCAGTCGAAATTCAAGGACAGATACAGCGACATAGCGGCCATACTCGGACTGACGCCTATTCAGAAGCAGCAGATATTCACAGTCAACGCCCTCAATAACAAGGAGGGACGCAACTACTTCAAAGAGGTGTGGATATGCCGCGGCCAGAACTCCGATGTGTATGGCGTCGAGGAGCCGCCGGAATGTTACTGGGCCTACACCACCGAGCGGGCCGAGAAAGAGGCTCTGAAAATATATCTCCGTCATTACGGCACCATGCAGGAGGCGATAACCAACATCGAGGCCGACCGCAAGAGAGCCGGAATATCCAATTATCTTGATTTTGCCCGTAAGGTCAACCAACAACAGAAAGTAATGTCGCTATGGTAAATCCAAAACATAATTCACAATACGCCATGCGTAATCTCATGCTGATTATATGCGTGACGTGCTTTTTCGGCACTGCCTCGGCTTGGAAAGTGGTGATCGACCCGTACTGCCTGAAAGCGGTGACAACCAATCTCGCATCGCAGAAAGCCATCGAGGATCAGCACAACAGGAGACTCGACTCCATATCCGCAAAGCAGAACAAGCTGGAGCAATACACCGTGAGCATGGCTACCATCACCGAACTCTACAAGGTGACTATGGAGAATATCTCAGGCTTCGGCACCGAGAGCAAATATTATGTGGAGATAGGACTGTGCGCCTTCGACATAGTTAAGAGCGTGCCGGAACTGGTAAAGACCGTAAGCAAGGCCAAGTTCACCAACAAGGCTCTCTGCCTTAACGAACTCGGCAACCTCACGGCCCAGACACAGCAGCTTGTGGCCGACTTCATCAATATAGTCAACAACGGCAAGGTTCAGAATCCCCTCAAAGGCCAGGCCACCGCCGCAACCAAGAGCGACGGATACAATCTCCTTGACCGTTACGACCGACTGACGGTAGCCAACAGGATATACACCGACCTTCTTGAAATCCGCTACAAGGTTCAGGCTATGATGGCTATGGCTCAGTACGCCACAAAAGATGACCTGTTTTTCGCCATAGACCCGGAGGGCTGGGCCAACATGAAAGTCATGCAGAATCAGGTCGGTATGCTGATACTCAACTGGAACGGACTGCGGATTATAAAATGACGGAGCCATTATGATACGCAAACTTACAACTCTCGTTCTTGTGGCTCTGCTTCTTTCCTTCAAGTCATTCGCCTTCGACTTCCCGAAAGACCTGCCGACATTCGAGGCACTTATGGCTCTGCACAAGGCTGTCAAGAAAGATGAAGACCAGGCGTTGGCACGCATAGCCACGAGCTTCGGGGAGCAATCGCTTGTCACCAAAGGGGCGGAGAAGTTCAATGATGTACGCTCGACGCTCGACACCAAACTCAACAACACATACTCATACGTGATACTCGCCGCTGCCATATCCTCGACCGCCAGCTCACTCTATCTGCTGACAAAGGAGTACAAGGACTTTACGGTAAACACCTACAAGTATGTGACCATGAAGCCTTTTGTCGCGTGGTACTATGCCGACGCCAACCTTGCCATAGCACGCGAGATAAAGCACGCCCAGAAACTCTACGCTACCGTGGCCGCCTCCGGCATAAACCTCATGAAAGCCTCGATGGACGAGAAGATGAACCTTGTCATGTCGTTGAAGGACACCATAGAGAACGCCCGGCGGATTATCGACAACGCCAACCTGTGGTGCTACCTCATGACAAACTGCGGCTGGAAGCCTGACTACATCTGGGAGATACTCACCTCCGATGTCAAGGACGAGATTGTGGGAGCGGTAATCAACAAGTGGAACCAATAAACATATACCGATCATGAAATTCAGAACAATCACCGCATTATCGCTCGCCCTGCTCATCGCGGCACTCCCGGCGGCGGTATCGGCCAAGACGCCCAAAATCCATGACGACCAGAAGGAGAAGCAATGGCAGTCGATGGAGAACGGGCCGTGGGGCTTCGCTCCCGACTGGTACTATTATTTCCTGCACAAGAATTATTCCGGCGCGGAAATGTACTGGAAGTGGGCCGGCTTCAAATCCGGCTACCGCGTCCGCTTCAAGGAGGAGAAATCAAATGTAAAACGCATCATGCCCGTGCGTGTCACGGCGGAAGAGACCCAGCGGCAGAAACTCTCTAAAGTTGAGAAAGAGCGTGCATACGTCGAATCTCTCTACAAGGAGGAACTGGCACGCGAGGCTGACCGGGCTGTCGATGTCACCTATTCGATCTACAAGGACGAGTTCAGCCGTATGCAGGACTGTATCGCCGACGGGCTTCTCTACTGCCTTAACAAGAGCAAGGGAAAGATGAAGTATCAGGTTGACGAGCTGTCGCGGCAGAACGAGATCATCTGCGCCAATATCGCCTATATCCATAAACAGGGTGTCGGCTACGGGCTGGAGAATGCAAAGCGTCAGCAGGCATACGAGGAGGCAAAGTCCGAGATGGGAAAACTGGTGTCGCGCACCGCCCGCCTCGCGGCAGTGGCAGCCACCCACTACTAACATTAACCTGACTAATTGAAAACTATATGACTTTATTATCAATACTCTGCACAATGGGGCTTCCGGCTATCGACCAGAGCCTCGACAAGCTGCTTGTGGCGATGGAGGCGTTTCCGAATGTGGCGATTTTAGGCGATACAATCAGCTTCGCCCGTATGCTCGGACTGTTGCTCGCCCTGTGCGTAGGCTCATACGAGTGCTGGATGATGATGCTCGGACGGCGAGGCATGGACGTGATGAAGCTGCTCCGCATCATAGGCATATCAATGTGCATATCATCTTCATCATGGATATGCTCGGCTCTCCAGATGCCAGGCAAGTCTTTGGAAGCCACCACTAAGTCAATGGCTATGGCGAAGAACAAGGAGGTCGCGGCACTGGAGCTGAAAGTGGCCCAGAAGCAAGGCGAGTACCTTGAACGCCTCCGTGCAGTGCAGGATTCAATATCCACTGCAAAACAGGTGGCGTCCATAGGCGAGGACGCGAACTGGTGGGACAAACTCGTGTATAACGTGGAAAACCTCGGCGAGACCATCAACAACTACGCCCAGCGTGCGGCGGTGGCCGCTGAGACAAAGGTAAGCGAATGGATAAACGACGTGATACGCTTTGTCGGGGAGCTGATTTTCCAGATGTCCTACTACGGCATACTTGTGGCGCAGAGGATATTCATAGCGATAATGATTGTGTTCTGCCCCATAATGTTCGCCCTGTCACTCGCTCCGCCGTGGAACTCGGCATGGAGCCAATGGATGTCAAAATTCCTCTCCCTCACGTTATGGGGCTTCGTGACCTATATGTGCCTGTACTATATAGACTTCATACTGATGTATAATCTTCAGGAGGATCTGGTGGCCTACAACCACCTGTTGCACGGTGCTGTCAACTCATGGGAGCAGATAGGCGCGCTCGGTTTGCAGGGCATAGGCTCCAACTGCATGTACGCTATGGGTATGCTTGTCGGGGCCTATATCATACGCTTCGTTCCCGAAGTCGCCTCATGGCTTATACCCGGCGGTGTCAGCAGCGGTGCCGCCTCTCCCTCAGGCAGTGTCGCTATGGGCGCGGCGATGATGGGCGGCTCGGCGGCTCTCAAAGCCACCAACGTGACCCGGAACGTGGCCGGTTCAATCGGCGCACAGGCAGGAAGAAATCTGAAACACACCCCTTAATCCGACTAACAAGATTATCATGCTGATAAAATCCCTTGAACAGAAAACACGGCTCGCAATGATGACGGTAATGGCAACCATAATAGGTTGCGCCGCCATCTGCGGGTTCACCGTGTGGCGTTGCGTGTCGCTCGTGACCGAGGAGCGCAAGCAGATATATATTCTTGACGGCGACATACCGTTCCTTGCCGAGCGTGCCGGACTTGAAGCCAATTTCATCATGGAGGCGAAAGCGCATATCCAGCTCTTCCACCAGTATTTTTTCAATCTCCCTCCCGACAACGACTATATCAAGTGGACTGTCGGCAAGGCCATGTATATGGCTGACGGCACCGCCCTGAAGCAGAAGCAGGCCCTTGACGAGAACGGCTTTTACTCCGACATCATATCATCTTCGGCTGTCTGCACCATAATCTGCGACTCTATCCAGTTCGACGAGCATACACGCAAGTTCAGCTACTACGGGACGCAGATTATCAAGAGGCGCACGCGCGACCTCAAACGCACCATGCTCACCACCGGCTATGTGGAGAATGTGCCACGTACCCAGAACAATCCCCACGGACTGATGATAACCAACTGGCGTACTCTTGAAAACAAAGACCTTGACTATTGATATAATGCTCAATTCTTAATGCACAATGCACAATATGAAATCAATACGTAAGACTTTCAGCGACAACCGAAGGAAAGCACATGGCGCAATACGCTCATGGCTCCGGCCTAAGATGGGAGCCATAGGCACACGCTACCGTCTGGCCGCCCGGATAAGGAAAGCCAATTCATGGGCTACGCGACACCCTCGCCGGACTTTCGGCTATGTCGTCGGCTCCCTGCTGATGATACTCTTGTGCGACATCATAGTGACCGGGGCACGGATGGAATCTCAGGAGCCGGAACTGCAATCCATCGCCAAAGTCGAGCCTATCTTCAGCGGCTTCCGCACCATTCAGGCCAACAAGGAGGCGCAACGCCGACGGCTCATGGAGATAACCGGCGACGGTCAGGCGGTCAAGCATGAACTTGACTCCCTTATCGCCATTCCACACAAGAGCCATGACGACTCAATAGGCATAATACGCCGGTACAGGCAGCTCGAACAGATTGTTAAATCCCTCAAACATAACGACAACAATGAAAAGAATTAATTTCAGACAACCGAAGTATATCTTCCCTGCGGTGATTTTCGTGCCGCTGTGTGCGCTGATATATTTCGCTATGGAGACTTTCGGCGGCGGTGGCGATGACCCTCAGGCCGTAGCGACAGACCGTATCAACTCCACTCTGCCGGAGGCCAACGCCGAGGCTCCCGGTGACAAGATGTTCGAGATGTCACGCCGCTTCGGTGACGAGGACGCCTTTACCGCCGTGGGCGCGCTCGGCGAGGAACAGGAGGAACGCGAGGCTCTTGAACACGGCTACACCGAGGACGAGCTGAACCGTCTCGACGCGGCCGAGGCCGAACGTATCCGTCAGCAGCAGGAGCTGGAGGAACTGGAGCGTTCCCTTGCTGAATCGCGCCGGCATATCAACTCATACGCCTACGGCGACGGCTATAATCCTGCCGACCATGAACCTGCCGTTGACCCCCGGAGCGAATATGTACGCGACCTTGAGGCGATACAGCAGCGCAGCTACGAGCGTCAGAAAGCTATCGAGGCCGGACTTGGCATAGGACAGTCCGACCCGGAGGAAGCCATGCGCCAGCACCGGGCCGACTCCATGGCAAGGGCGCGGGAGATAGAGCGTGAGAAGAACCGCCCATTGCTTGTACTCAAATCACGGGAGACAAATGCCGACAAGTTCAATACCGTGGGTAGTTCGGCCGATAATGTCGATGCTCCGCTTATCCGTGCCATGATCGACAAGACAACAAAGGCGCACGAGGGCACGAGGCTACGCTTCAAGTTGCTCGACGATGTAACAATACATGATGTGAGGCTTGCCAAAGGCACATATCTGTACGGCACTGTCACCGGCTTCGGCCAACAGCGTGTCCGCGCTGCCATCACTTCAATTCTTGTAGGCGGAAAGTTCCTGAAAGTGAATCTTTCGGTGTTCGACAACGACGGCATGGAGGGCTTCTATGTCCCGGAGTCAGCTTTCCGCGATTTTATGAAAGAGGCGGGTGCCAGCACAGTGCAGCAGAATATCAGTTTTGAGTCCGAGAGCGGCTACGGCTCCGGAATCTCCGGCGAGGCCATCGCTTTGCAGGCTCTCCAGAATATGTATAACTCGGCGACTTCCGCTGTGTCGGCCAATATCCGCAAGAACAAGGCGAAAATCAAATACAACACCATCGTTTACCTTATCAATTCAGACGAAGCATATTAACCGGTAATCAACCAACCCATTATGAAAGATAGAATAATTGCAGCGACCCTCGCGCTATGCGCCGTCGCAATCCCGGCGACCGCCAAAGAGAAGATCCTTGTCAACTCGGAAGTGACAACCCATATCGTCATGCCTGAGAATATCAAGATGGTGGACTTATCCACCACAAAGATTATCGGCAACCAGTGTGCCGACAACATCGTGCGCATCAAGCCGTTCATCGAGGCTGACTCCGTACCCACGCATTACCGTGAGTGTGAGCTGATGGGTACTCTCACACTCATCGGTGAGCGGCATCTGGCACAGTACGATGTGGTATATACCTCAGCACCCTCCCGTGCCGCCTCTATCCACCGTGTGCCATACGCCGGATTGGACTCATACATCAATCCGGAGGTATCCATGCCACAGTCAGAAATGGCACGTTACGCCTGGGCCGTATATGGCAGCGGTCGAAAATACAATCAGGTGGTCTCCAGAGCCAACGGCATGAAGGCGATTGTCAACAACATCTATTCGATAGGCGATTATTTCTTCATCGACTATTCCCTTCAGAACAGCACAAAGATAGCATACGACATCGCCGAGGTGCGTGTGAAGCTAACTGACAAGAAGGAGGTAAAGGCCACCAACTCGCAGACAGTGGAGCTGTCGCCGGTATATTCGCTGAACCTTGCCAAGAAGTTCAAGAAAAGCTACCGCAACGTGCTTGTGCTCGACAAGCTGACTTTCCCGGACGAGAAGGTGCTCCGCATCGAAATATCCGAGAACCAGATAAGCGGACGTGTCATAACCCTTACCGTGGAGTATGACGATATTCTCAACGCCGACGGCTTCGACTCCGACATACTCAAAAATCTGCCGTTCAACTATTCACCTCATATCTATAAATAATCCGGCACTATGAAAAAGATACTGTTCGCAATCATCTGTGCGGTGGCTTCTATCACGGCCACCGCGCAGGAAAACAAGATAGCCGTCAACGCCGGCTTCCTGTTTCCGTCAACTCTCAACGCCACCGTTGGCTACGAGAGATCGTTCACCTACGGCAACGCCGTGGAGGTCTATGGCGAGATTGGCAATCACTGGAAATCGGGCGAGGGTCAGTTTTGGAAGGGGTACTATTGGGACGGGGGCATAATCTACAAACACCGTCTGCACCGTTACAAGAACGGCAGCTTCCGTGTACGCTTCGGCCCTCAGTTCGGAGCGGTGGAGAGAAAGTTTTTCATTGGTATCGAGGGAGGCTTTGAATACAACTATGTGTTTCAGAACGGATGCGAGTTCTCGATCATACAGAAGAATAATGTGAATTTCCTGCATGGCGACACGTTCCGCAACGGCCTCATGCTCGGATTCAAGATACCTTTCTAATCCCTTTTCCTCATGGCTTTTGAAGAAACAAAGGAACAGCAACAGATGTATAACTACTTCCGTAGCTGTATCTACATATTCCTGATTATCGAGATTGTGATGAACCTGCCTATCACGGCAGACAACCGCGTGACGCAGTTCATACTCGACCTGCTCGGACGCTTCAAGGTGTTCAACTCCGTGGCTGGGTGCAAGGTTGCCGAACTTGTCTGCATCTGTGTGGTATGTATCGGCACCAAAGCGAAAAAGGCGTTGAAGTTCAACCTGAAGACTATGGTGGTATATCCGGTGCTTGCAGGTCTCACTCTCGTAGGACTGTGCTTCATCTTCCATCACGGCACATGGGGTATGTCGCTCTTCGGCTTCCCTGCAAGCCGTGTCCTGTATGCCTTCTGCTCGGTGGTCGGCACCATGCTCGTTCACCAGGGACTCGACGGTATCGCCAAGTATTACAACCACAAGGTCGGCGAAGACAGGTTTAATTTCGAGAATGAATCTTTTGAACAGTCCCGGCAGGAGGTCAATACCCCATATTCAGTGAACATCCCGATGATATTCTACTGGAAAAAGCGTATGCACAACGGCTACATCAACATTATCAATCCGTTCCGTGGCACATAAAAACCAAAAGAAGCAAATCGGAATGAACGTCCGTTAATTCAATATTGAATGTAATAACTTGAAATTAAATTACTTGCGAATGAATAGAAATTCAAAAGCCTCCAATCTGCTCCAAACCTTGTATGGGATTTTTGGGAACATGGTTGGGCAACATTGCCCAAAGTTGCCCAAATCCCACTTTATGGGTAGGGATGGCGATGCGCCGGACTATCATGTAACGATGGAAATGTGTCCAAACTTGGTTGAGAACTGTTCCGGTGAATTTACTTTTGTCACCGGAAACAAAACACACGGTATAAATTCAAAAAACGCACGGACATGAAAATATCAGTATATCTCACTTCCTCCGGGAAAGTATGCGCCGACAGCAATATGCGTCAGGTATGTTTCCGTGTACGCGAGGGTTCGGCAGACCTGCGGGCGCGGTCGGGACTGTTCGCCGATCCGGATTACTGGGATGCAGACATCCCCGGCTACAAGCGCACCACAAAACTGCCAAAAGGGGAAATAAAGGCTCTCAACCAAAAGATTGAGGATATAACCGTGATGATACATGAACGTTACACCGAGGGCTGTGACGGCTCATGGCTGCGCAATCTCGTGAAGGACTGTCTCGCCGGAGAGGACGAGGTGACAATGCCAACGGTGGGACATGAGGCACCTGTGCCGGAGGACGAAAAATCATTTGTCGCGCTGTTCCGTGAATACATAGCCCAATCAAAGGTATGCAAGCAGCGGCTGTCGAGCATCAACGGCACTCTGAAAAAGATTGAGCGGTTCCAGCTTTACAACAGTGAGATTTTGGGGAAGAAAGGTTTTGCGCTTTGTCTCGACAGTCTTTCCGCCACTGATATGCAGGATATATGGGACTACATCATGGAGGAGCACCGCTTTTATGCCATCTACCCCGACTTTTACAACCAATTCCATTTTCTCCCCTCAAAAGCCCCTGTGCCTCTTTCCCACAATTTCATGACAAACATATTCCGGCATATACGCTCATTTCTGAACTGGGCTTTGAAACAGGGGCTGACCGCAAACGAGCGGTGGCGCGGCTTTTCAGTCAGGCGCGAAGCCTACGGGACACCCATATATCTGACGCTGGAGGAGCGCGACCGCATACTCTCCACCGATTTGAGCGGTTTCCCGCGGCTTGAACGCCATAGGGATATGTTCATATTCCAATGCCTTGTGGGGTGCAGAGCCGGAGACCTTTACCGCATGACCGCAGACAATATCAAGGACGGTTTTCTGGAATACTATCCGCACAAGACCATCGGCAATGATGGCAGACCTTACGGCGCGACCCTTTGCCGTGTGCCTCTGAACGACAAGGCGAGAACGCTTCTTGCGAAATATGACGGCATATCCGGTAGGTCACTGTTCCCTTGTCTCAACAAGGCGTCATACAACGAGGATATAAAGGTTATAACCCTCATCGCCGGAGTGACACGGACGGTTGTGGTCACAGACCCCAAGACAAATGAGGCGGTGAAAAAGCCAATTTACATAGCCGTGAGTTCCCACACAGCACGAAGGACATTCATTGCCAATCTTTACAGGCTTGTCAAGGACCCGAACCTGATCGCCTCGATGACGGGGCACTCGTTGAATAGCAAGGCGTTCAGACGGTACAGGGCAATCGCCGAGGATATGAAGCACGAACTTGTAAACATGATGGACTGATAGCTATGAAAGTAACAGCATACATACGCAACAAGACCGCCGCGAAGAATAACGTGACCGACAAAGCCACCGTATATTTCCGTGTCCGTGACACCGGGTGCGACATCAAGGCGGCGAGTGAGCTGACCATAAATCCCAATCATTGGAGCGCGGAACTGCAAGGATACAAAAACCGCGTGTCGCTCGTATCGGAACCCAAGCGCAGGGCGTTCAACCGACAGGTGAGGGAACTTGCCGACCGCATAGCCGAGGAATACCGCAGGGGCGTTTCGGGAGACTGGCTGCAACGTGTCATAGACGAATACCACCATCCGCGTATCCATGACAGTGCCGGAGCGGTGGTTGATACCCGTCTTACCGAGGTGATCGGCAGATATGTGAGGCGGCGCGGTCTTTCACAAAGTACCACATATACCTTCAACAGCATATCCCGTAAGATAAGGCGGTTTGAACGCTATCAGCAGGAAATCATGCACAGGCGTTCATTCTCCCTCAAAGCCGATACCATGACCGAGCATGACCTGCACGACTTCCGGACATTCTGCATGAGCGAGCATCTGCTCGTGAGCCGATACCCGGTTTTATACAAGGGGCTTGGGAAAATGCGTACCCCGGCGGAACCGCTTTCCGAAAACGGCATTTACGATATACTGAACCGTCTGAGCGGAGTGCTTAAATGGTGCGACCGCAACGGTATTCCAACGCAAAAGCCGTTCCAACGGTTTGAGATGCGGACACCCGTATATGGCACGCCGTGGTATCTGACGTTGGAGGAACGTGACAGTATATATTACCTCGACCTGTCGGGAAAGCCGGAACATCTGAGGCAGATGCGCGACATCTTCATGTTCCAATGTCTGATAGGTTGCCGCATGGGTGATATTCCGCGCATGACACGGGCCAACATCGTCAATGGTGCCATAGAGTATATCCCGCACAAGACAAAGGACGGCAATCCCCGGACTGTACGCGTTCCGCTCAACGACAAGGCGAGAGCGGTGCTCGAAAGGCACAGCCACCGCAAAAGTTCCCTGCTCCCTTTCTTTGAGGACTGGAGATACAACAACGCTATCCGGGAACTGTGCACTCTTGCAGGGATAACGCGCATGGTATCGGTAATCGACACAAAGACGCGCGAGGAGGTCAAACGCCCGCTTAACGAGATAGCATCATCGCACCTCGCAAGACGCACATTCATAGGCAACCTGTACAAACAGGTGAAAGACCCCGATCTCATAGCCTCCATGTCGGGGCATGTGGAGGGAAGCCGGGCTTTTGCAAGATACAGGGCGATAGATGATGAGATGAAGATTGAGCTTGTGAACATGATAAACTGACGGTCAGATTGTCAGACTATATGGTAACATGACTGTAAGATTATATGACTGAAAGATTTTATGTTTACATGACTGTCTCATTTAATGACTGCATGACTGTATTGCTATATGATGGCATGATATAATGACTGTCAGATATAATTTCAACATAGTACCTCTTTACAAGCGGAGGACGGTCGGGTTCAAAAAACGCTGTCTGAGACCCCTGCACCGATTGACCGACGGCAACAGACTATCATCAAATTAATCAAAAAAGCATGGATATTTACAGTATGATTGAAGCCGGAGGACGCATGAAGTTTGAAGTCACCGGCGAAGACCTCTGCAAGTTCGCCGAGGTGCTTATCGAGAAAGCGCAGGAAATGAAAGCGCGAGAGATCGCCCAAATCCCCACCGAGGAGAAATGGCTGACAAAGAAAGAGGCAGCCGCCATGTGCATGGTGAGCAACACCACGCTGTGGGCATGGAGCAAGTCGGGCTATCTTGTTCCGGCTAAGATGGGACGGCGCACACTCTACGCGCTCTCCGACATTCAGAAGATTCTTGCGACACGTGGCGATGACTGCGAGGCTCCGTCATGGGGCAAGGGGAAAAGGCGTGACGGATGATGAACTGTCCGGCACTTATACGGAGTCCTCCGCGAAGCCGTGAGTGATGGTGGAGACAGACAGGGCTTGCCCTTGTTATAGCCCACTATAACTACTCCGCTTCGCTCCCGTAGTTGTGGGCTCTCCCGAGGGGCTTATGGCTCTGCCCTAAGAACCCGCAATGGCTCTGCCCTTGACCCGCACAGGGCGCGTTGCCCCTGCGAACCCCAAGCAGGGAGTGACCCTCTCCCTGCACCCACCGCTTAGGGCGTTCACCCCTAAGAACCCATCGGCAGAGATGACCCTTCTCCGCCACCTCTCGCTCAGACCCTTCGTCTGAGAACCCGCGATATTGAAACACTCTTTTCCCTTACGGATTATGAAAACCGGAATTAAATTCAAGCCCTGCAACGTAGGCACTGCCGAGGCGCACAACCGCCGCGACAGAGCCTACTGCGAGGCTGTTGCCCGAAAGTTCGGGCAGACATACTTCTGGGACGGACACCGCCACCTCAATGTGACGTGGCGCAGTCCGTCCTACACAAAGCCTCTGCCGGAGTTGCTTGAAGACCTCAAGGTGCTTGTCAAGCAAAAGACCGGACGAGCCATGCAGTGCAAGGATGTGGAGTACACCGACCGCAAGACAGGAAAGAAGCGGAAGCGGTCGGGCAGTTCGGCTATACGCGAGGGTTGCCCTCCCATCAAGCCGGACACGCGCATAGAGGATTTTGACCTGTTCGTGAAATGGCTCGCCGACAAGGGTATCTCCGTCATAAGCATCGACCTCCACCATGACGAGGGTCATGCCGACCCTCTGACCGATGATCTGCTGCCGAACCATCACGCCCACATCATTGTCGATTGGATGAACCACGAGACCGGAAAGAGCGTCAAACTCGATGCCAACGACTGCAAGGAGATGCAGACTGTGCTTGCCGAAAGCCTCGGCATGGAGCGCGGCACTCCCAAAGAGGACTCCGGCATAGAGGGGCTGAGTGCCATAGAGTACAAGGAGCGGAAAGCGCGTGAGAACAACCAACGGCTCACGGCTGAGAACGCTGTGCTTGAAAGTCGGAACGAGCAACTTGAATTGCAGGCGATGGCTGCTGAGAAGTCAATCGAAGAACTTGAACAACAGCGCAAGGAGAAGAAAAAGGCTCTTGACGAGGAGAGCGGCAGCGCGCTCATGAGCGGTGTGGCAAATCTTTTCGGCAAAGGGAAGTATGCGGAGATTGAGAAAGAGAACGCACGGCTGACAGCCGAGAACAAGGATATGCAGCTTGCCGTGGCTAAGATGGAGGGGCAGGTGGCGAAAATCCCAATGATGGTGCAGAGGCAGGTGCGTCAGACCATCGAGGACAAGACCGAGGAACATCTAACCGAAATCCGGGAGCTGAACGCATCACACAGCCGTGAATTATCTTCCCTCCAAGTCAGGTTGCAGAACCTCTCCGCCCGATACCGCGAGCTGGAGAGCAACAACCGCCATATCATAGACAATCTGAAGCGTGAGAAAGACACGCTGCTTGCTCAGATGGAGGCGATGTTGCGGTTGCTCGGCGAGAAACTTGAAAAGGCTGTCCGCGCCCTCATTCAGTTCGCAAGGGTTTTGGCATACAAGACTTTCACACGCGAGCATAAGGAGGCGATTGTGTCATGGCTCGCACTCGATCGTGACGATCCGAAATCAAACGCCCATTTTATCAAGGTGTTCGCCCGACCGTTTCTGACCGACAAGGAATTTGACAAAGGCTGCAAGGAACTCGACCGCCTCACTTCCTCTTTCCCTGCCGTCATGGAGGATCTTGAACAGCCACAACGCAGAGGTATGAGGCGGTGACAACAGGCAATTCGAGTTTTGTGATTAAAAAACTGCTGATATATGGCGGCTATATCCCGTAAAATTGCTAATTTTGCGGAATGAAAACAGCCTTTTATATTAGACTAATAGCTTGTGTCACATTGTTTGTAGCCAACGTATGCGTCACTAATGCTCGAATGGTCGGGGATAAACCAATAGGTTCAATTCCTTTCGCTATCGCAAGCGATAGCCGAATTTATGTTACTGCTTTCGTCAACGGATCAGACTCATTGAGATTTTTGGTTGACACAGGAGCAAGTGATGTTGTGCTTAATCCTAATTCGCCCAAATTAAAGGATAGATTTACGATTGACTCTCATGCGGACAATCTGGGGACTTCGGGAGAAAACACAGTATCTTATAGCAATCAAAACGCAATTCGTGTAGGCTCTTTGCATCTTGACAAAGTTGGTTGCGCCATAATAGAATATCCGGCAGAATATTGGGATGGAGTTCTTGGATTAGGCATACTTCGACTATTTAATGTGGCGTCCTGAAAAATATTGACGGGTCAGAGGGTTTGAGATTATGAATGAATGTTAAACAGTCCGAAGACTGTGGAGACATGCAGGTATGAGCCTGAGATCCCCGAGGTTGGGGTAAAATCCTCCGGGGCTCGATGCCCCGGGGATTTTTGAGACTTGCAGTGCAATCACCGTCAGTCCCGTCGGTTGGGGTATGCAAAAGTACTGAAAAATCTTGACTCATGCAGATTTCAGGTAATATTTTTTCCAGAGCTTACGTCCGGGTACCGCTCCGCGATGCACTTCATCGGGAGTCAGCATGCCGAGACTGAGGTGCGGTCGGCGGGTATGGTAAGTGTTGATTACATCCTCCAGCACCTGCCGTATGTTGTCCTTCCTTACGTCCATATGCTTCAGAAACTCCTCTTTAAGTATGCCGTTTACCCTTTCGGCAATTCCGTTGTTACGTGGGTCGTGCCCTTCCGTCATGCAGATTCGGGCGTGGCGTCTACGAAGCATTTCCACGTAGGGTTTGGCACAATACTGAAGTCCCTTGTCCGAGTGGTGTATGGGATGCTGACCTCTCCTGCATTGCCTGAAAGCCATCTTCAATGCCGTCATGGCGTTCTCATGCCGCATGTTATCGGCAATCTCCCATCCCACTATTTTCTTCGAATAGGCATCCGTAATCAGAAACAGATAGTAAAATGTATTCTGATCAGGAAGCCATATATATGTTATGTCGCTTACCCACAACTGGTTTATGTCATCAGGCGCGAAGTCTTTCCGTAGATCCGGATAGACCTTCATTCCGTGATCGGAGAAGGTTGTCCTTGTCCTGCGGACTCGGGGACGTATCAGAAGATTATGCCTGTTCATGATATCGAACAGGCGGTCACGGCCTATGTCGAGACAGAACTCCTTACGTAACCTGTCCTTCATCTTTCTGACTCCGAGTGCCGGAAGATCCTCTCGTATCGAGCGAACGCATTCCAGGATGCGGTCTTCGTCAATGGCATCCTTGAACGACCTTTTGAAAAAGGCATACCACGCTTGTTTAGTCACCCCAAGCAACCCGCATGCCTCGCTGACACTCAGGTCACGGGACATGCGCAAGCGCATGGCTACTTGGTAGTTGATTTTTTTGACTGCGCAGGCTTTACAAGCTTCTTGTATTCGGCGATGACACCACTCTGGAACTCTTCACGCAGCTCTGCCTTTTTCCTGTCAGCCTCCAGTTTCTCTATCTTTCTGGTGGCGGCGTTTAACTTGCGTGTTAGATCCAGTATGGTCTGCTCGGTATCCGTGAGCCTGGTAGTGGGAGAGGTTTTCTTTGTCATTCCTTTCTTTTTTGTCGTTTGTGCCGGAGTTGCCAGGGACGATATGGCCTTTGTTGTCCGGCATCCGGAGCCGGGAATTAATGCTCCCGTCATGCGGCGCAGCCATTTGCTGATGCTTGACCGTGTGCCGCGATAGTCCGGGATTGCATTTACTATTGTAAACAATGTCCCGACCGCAAAATTGTATTCCTCGTCAATCTGACTGAAACTTTTTCCGCTGCTGTGCCAGGCATTGATTGCCGAAATCTGAGATTCGTCCCAGAATTTTTTGTTTTCTTCACACATTTTACTAAAAAATGTTGAATCTGACGGTCAACACTTTTCCGGACTAGACATAATATTGAAATAGACTACGATGATTTTACGATTTATCTATATGCAACAGTTCGGTAATTTTTGAGCAGGCATAGCTGTATCGCACTGATACACAATAGTTTGCATTGATATTGAATTATTATTGCATCTTATTGATATTCAATTGAATATGCAAATTTTACCGAACTATTGTATATGATAAAAAGGAAATTGAAATAGAGGATGATAATTGTGCCATTTATCCATTCACTTATATTTATGATGTGCCATTTATCTCAATGCCTGTGAAAATAAATAACAAAGATTATAATCTCACTCTTGAAGTAGATACAGGAAGCGATAGAATTATAGACCTGAATACTCCATTTGTTCAAAAACATAATCTGTTGGACACTCAAAAACCGTTTGCAATTTCGCGGATTGCAAGTTCTGACGGAGGAAGTGGAGAATTAAGAAATGTATTCTTTGATGAAGTTGTTGTCGGAAAATATCATTTACCTCTCGTTGCCGGAGCATTTTCCACATTAACTTCGGGTATGCAATCAAAAGAAAATATAGACGGTATGATTGGAAACAATTTTCTCAAAAGGTTTAATATGGTAATGGATTTCAAGAATAATCGTATATATTTGAAGCCCAACAAATTCCTCTATTCTCCATTTTACGATTTTTTGCTTCCGTAATAACCTCTGTCTTTTCCGCATAATGGACTTTAACGCACTTGCATAGTGCGCTAAAGCCCATATTTATTAACGACTATTGATAGCCCATTTCTGCCATAAAATTGTGTCTTTTGTTTTCCTCTTGTACCACAGGGCTGTAACTGTCTTATTATTTGGGTTGAAAATGCTTGGAAGAGACAACTACTTTGATTGAATATATCTTGATGATTCGTTAAGATGAACCATTTGAATTAATCTTTGTTAATATTACATAACATTTAATTCAAAGTTTATGAAAAAATTTTTACTTTATCTAACAGGGATTTTTATTCCGGTGTCAATGTTAGTTCTCTTGGAGGGTTGCTCTTCAGAAGAGGATATACCGTATAAAAATAGCACGGAGAGAACAATTGCAGAAGAGTATCTTGAAGCCTCTGAAAAGGCTGCCGTATTAAATAAGGATGCATTTAATGAGATCGGTGTCTCTATCTCAAGCCGTGCTACTACAAAAGACGATATCGTAGGTTATCTACTTACCTTATCTCCAGAGGAAATTGAAGATTTATATATTTCGTTAGATGGTGAAAATCAAGAAATCAAAACTGATGAGTTGGTTTCTTTAAAATTGGATAGTCTAATGCAAGTTGCTCCTGCCGAAGATGTCGCAAAGTTATATTCATTAATGGACGACTACGTATCTGCAGGCGGTCACTCTGTTACAAGACTAGAAACAGCCTGTACCTCAATCGAATCTCCGATTGTAAGAGGAATGGCTGTAAATTCGGCTGCTATATATGATAATATAACTACGCCTGAAACAGCTGCATCATTGGCTACAGTTTCAAGAACCACACGTGCTTGTGTGCTTCAATTAGCATTCGATTGTGGTGGTATTGCAATTGGGGCGTGTTCAACAGCAATGGATTTTGCTGATGGAAATTATGGATTTGCGATTATTGGATGTGTACATGATGTAGTATCTATTGTATCTGCAATAAGAAGTTATCATCGGTGTGAAAGATTGGCGGCGTGGCGTTAAAATTTAATATGGTTGGCTATTAGTCAACCATATTCATAAATCTTAAATAAAAATGTCTAGTTTATTAATTTATAGCGGATTAAGCAGTTTGCTATTAGGTGCTATATTAGGCTTAATAGCCGCCATAAAAGGTTTTGCTCTCAATAACTATAAAATTGAATTAATAACAAAACCCAATCCAATAATAAAAAAGAAGCTGCAAAAGTACACTAAACCGGCCTTACTGTTCTTTATTATTGGAGCCATATTATTAGCAATAGGGATTAGCATTGGCTTAACTACTTAGATGTGAAATCATGAATAATATGTTTTGGATAGGAGTAATAATTTTCATGCTGGGATTTATCATACGTTATATTTCTCAACATAAGCTTGCTGTCGCAAAATCAAAGTTGACAAGCTACAAAACTCGAACTCATGCAAAAGTGTATAAAATTTTCGTCATAATTGGTGTGGTAATAGCAATTATAGGGGTGATATTAAATATAATTGGCATATTCCTTCCTTAATTATATTTATTATATGTCCCTTCCATTTCTCTCAATACAGGTATCATACCATCCAGTTACCACACCCTCAACCCGAAATATTTGGAGACTGTTGTTCGTTTTTCCGAAAATGGCGATGGATTAACAAAATAAATTTGTAATTTTGCGATGAATTAAAGACAGTTCGCAACGGTATTGTTCCATCGCATACGGTCGCAGTCGGCAACGCTGTAATTCCCGATGCAGGACAATGGCTGATTTTTGGTTGAGGTCGTGATGACTTCCGTACAATCGTTATCTAACCCACCATAAGCAACGGCAACCTAACGTCCGTTGACTGACAAGGCTGATTATGGGAACATTTTGGGAACAATTGCCCAAAAGTTTTAAACTTACAACGTGGTTTTCAGAATGATACGATTTTACCATGTACCCCGTTCCGTGGCACGATTGTGTTGGGTACTCCCGGCTCCGGCAAGTCTTTCGGCATCATAGATCCGTTCATAAGGCAGCACGCACGAAAGGGCTTCGCCATGATGGTATATGACTATAAGTTTCCGACGCTTGCCAAGACGCTTTTCTATCAGTATTGCAAGAATTTACACTACGGCAATCTGCCGAATGGCTGCGGTTTCCGCATAGTCAATTTTACCGATGTGGAGTATTCCAACCGTATCAATCCCATCCAGCGTAAATACATTCCCGATCTCGCTGCGGCTTCGGAGACGGCGGCCACGCTTCTTGCCTCGCTCAACAAGGGCGGTGGCGAGAAAAAGGGCGGCTCGGAGGCTTTCTTCACCAACTCGGCAGAGAATTTCCTCGCGGCGATCATCTATTTCTTTGTGAATTTCCACCCGACAGGTTTTCTGAAAGGGAAAAAACTGAAACGCTATATATCGCACGAGGGCAAGAAATTGGAGCTTGTGATACGCAACTGGGACGATTTCAACGCTCTGGACGAGAACGGAGAGGTCATGCTTGACTTCGTGAACGAGAACGGGCGCGACGTATCCACCGATGAGGACAAGATGTTCGTTGACCTTAACGGCTTCTCCTATATCGACCGCATGGGTAAGCTGATACTGATTGACCGCTGCTGGTATGAGGACGAGAACGGAAACGAAGTTGAGCCGGACACTATCACAGGTGAGTTTTCGGATATGCCCCATGTGCTGTCGTTCCTCGGACGCAAGTATTCCGAGGTGTTCGACATTCTGATGATGGACGATAAGATAGCCTCGCTGATGGCTCCCTTCAAGTCCGCATACGAGAACAAAGCCAACGACCAGCTTGAAGGTATGGTGGGTACTCTCCGCGTAAATGCCGCGCGTCTTGTATCCCCTGAAGCCTATTGGGTGTTCACCGGCGATGATTTTGACTTGAAAATTTCCGACCCGATGAGTCCGAGCTATCTTGTGATTGCCAACGACCCCGAAAAGGAGCAGGTCATCGGCTCTCTGAACGCTCTTGTGCTTAACCGTCTGATAACCCGTGTCAATTCCAAAGGCAACATCCCTGTCAGTATCATCGTTGACGAGCTTCCCACTCTGTACTTCCACAAGATTGACCGACTGATAGGCACGGCGCGAAGCAACAAGGTTGCCGTGACTCTCGGTTTTCAGGAGCTTCCGCAGTTGGAGGCTGACTACGGCAAGGTGGGTATGCAGAAGATTATCACGACCTGCGGCAACATATTCATGGGTGCGGCACGAAACAAGGAGACTCTTGAATGGGCGCAGAATGATGTGTTCGGCAAGGCGAAGCAGACATCGACATCAATCACCATAAACGACCAGAAAATCTCAACCTCCATTTCCGAGAAGATGGACTATCTCGTTCCGGCGGCAAAAATCGCAGACATGGCTACGGGCTGGCTTGCGGGTCAGGCGGCACGTGACTTCACGGCCACCGATGAAAAGATGCTGTCGCATTTTGACATCGAGGACTCCGAGGAGTTCAAGACAACCAAGTATTTCTGCAAGACGCACTTCGATATGGCACGTATCAAGGAGGAGGAATCCAACTATGTGGAGCTGCCTAAAATTTATTCTTTCGACAGTGAGCGAGAGAAGGAGATTATGCTCAACCGCAATTTCAAGCGTGTCAACCAGGAGGTGGCCGATATGGTGAAGGAACTTCTCGGCACTGAATAATAAATTACTTATCATGGAAACTACCGCCAAAATATCCGTTCCCCTCTCGCTCCGCTTATCCGGAAGTGCGTTGAAGATTATCGCCATTCTCTCGATGGTGGCCGACCATTGCGCCTACTTCCTTATGGAGCCTGACACTCCGATGTACGACTGTCTGCGATGTATCGGCAGGATAGCGTTCCCTGTGTTCGCTTTCCTTGTTGCCGAGGGGTTCGCACATAGCCGCGACCGTATGAGATATTTTCTGATACTGTTGCTTGCCGGTGCAGTCAGTGAATTGCCGTGGTATCTGCTCAACGGAGCGGACGGCACGCATAATGTCATGTTCACTCTCTCCCTCGGAGTTGTGGCACTCGCCATATTCGACCGTATGTGTGAACATGGGCCGCTGTCGTTCATCGGTATTTCAGGTATCGCTGTTCTGGCATGGTGGCTCGGAACGGATTATGACTGGCGCGGAGTTCTGATGATAGCGGTGTTCTACATTCTCCGGCACCAGACTATGCGTCCGTGGCTGGAGCGTTCATCGACAAATTTTCCCTCTCAGGCTATTCTTCAGATTATATTCACGTTTCCTTTGATGGCTCACTACGGCATAGCCGGTGCGTTGCTCGCCTCCGCAATAATCTTCCTGTATGACGGCACCCGTGGCTTCATACGAAGCAAATCGGCCAAATACAGCTTATATGCCATATACCCCGTACATCTGATGTTGATTTGGATAATCAGTTGATAACTTAAATCCCATTTTCATTATGTAGTAAGGTATGTTTTTACATATAGAAAACGGGAATAACTCAATCAAATTGATTGAGGCGTGTATCTGCGTTTTATGCTTTTGTTAATTTCATTATATCTCCTTCAATTTCTATCTATTACACACATAATACAGCCTAAACAGCAGATTTAGCCCCCGAAATCCATTATGATTTTCGGGGGCTAATAATTCTTTAGAATCTATTTTTCTCTGTCTGTCCGGCTCCTGTTCCTTTGTAGCGGCTCTTTGAGGTGTTGAAATTGTAGCGGATTGTCAACTCCACATTTCGACCGTGATTGTTGACATTTGACTGCATCATCACATTGCCGCTGTATATATTTGCCTTGTATATCTGACCGTTGAATATGTCATTCACGCCAAGATAAACGGTAAGGCTTTTGTCAAGGAACATTTTATAGACCCGGAGATTGACGGTTGAAAGAGTATGGGTATAGGCCCAGTTCTTCCAGTCACCGTGACTGCGCCACCATAGGGAAGCCTCGATAAACCAATCGTGCGGAAGTGTCAGGGTGTTATTCATTTGAATAGTGAATATGGGGCTGTTCATTTTCTTATGCTGCCCGAGATATTCGACATCAAACCACTGCTTCTGCATACCCAAGGAGAGCGACGGGTGGTATATGCCGAATTGAGGCGAGGCGTTCACAAACATTGAAAACAATTTGTGGCTCGGCATATTGGTGACGGTGAACACGTTGATACGGTCGTTGTCCTCATACGGTTCATAGACCTGCACGATAGCATCTTTTGTGTAGGAATACTGGGCAGAAAGGGTTATGTATTTCCAAGATGCCTGTGCGGTAAAGTCCTGTCGTTTGGAGGGCACGAGATATGGGTTGCCACGGGTATATAAAATGGAATTTACATAGAAGTAGTTGCCGTTAAGATTTTGATATGTCGGTCGCACGGTACGGTTGCTATATGATAAAGAAAACCTGAAATCACCGGGCGAATAAGTTATGTTGGCCGACGGGAAGAAATTGTCATAGGTCTTGCTCTGCCCGTCTGCGAGCTGATTGTTGATGTAATAGTCGGATTTAACGTGTTCGTATCTCACTCCGGCCGATGCGCTGAAATCACCGAAAGTCTGGCTGACTTCCGCGAACACACCGATATTGCTTTCGCGTACATCGGTTTCCTCGCTGTTCAATATCGCTTCGGGATTTTGAAAATCATTACGACTGCGAGAGTTGGTATATTCTTCTCCGATGAGTACGCTCCCTTTCGGCAGTTGATATGACACCGTGGCCTTTTCAGCGAAAAGGCGGTTTCGGGAGGTATTGAATGTTGTGACATTGCGGTTGTCGGAAAATTGGTTTTGCTCGTACTGATATGTGCGGTCATTATCCTTTGTCTGCATATAGTCACCGTTCACGTCAAAAGTGAATTTTCCGACGGTGCCGTTATAATAAATATTAGCGCTGTTGCAAGGGAGAGCCTTGAACCAACCTTTAAGATCAGATGTACTCGACTCCGACAGTGTACCGTTTTCGGAAATATCGTTAAGATAATGTCCGAAGTGGTGTCCTCGGTTATAATCATTTTGGTAATATGCGCCGATACTATGATTTTCGTTAAATTGATAGTTAAACCCGATTTTGCCGGATATTGCGGTCTTCGTTGTGCTGACGGACTCTTGCGATACCATAGATAATACCGATTTACCATTAGTGGTACTCAAAATGTATTCATCATCATAGTTCTTGCCATGACTGAAATTGCCAGTGGCAAATATTTCAAGTCCGCCTGTACGGTACTTCAAATTAAGCTGTTCGGTTGTGGAGAACCATTTGTTGTAAATATTATCAGTATATGCGGAAAGACTGAACCCTTCGCCAACCGGCTTTTTGGTGACAATCTTTATCACGGCGTTCACGTCTGCTCCATACTGCGCACCGGGATTATTGATAACCTGCACCTCCTTGATGTCCGAGGAAGCAAGTTGCCCCACCTCGCTTGAATTTCTCACGAGGCGACCGTTGATATATATAATTGCATCGCCACGGCCAAACACGCTGAAATTACCGTTGCTGCCTGTCAGCATCGGTACATTTTTAAGCACATCATTAGCCGAGCCTGTGGTGGCCAGCACACTGTTCTCCACGTTGGTGACGATTGCATTGCCCTTTATTCGGGTAGAGGGTAAATTTGCCTTGACAACGACTTCACCCAACATCACAGACGATGGTGTCAGGAAAAGAGTATTGAAATTACCGTCAGCAGGGATAGGCAATACCAAATCCTCGTAACCAATCATTGATATTTTGACTTTGTTGGCAGTGCTGTCTGCATTTTCAAATAGAAAACGCCCGGCATCATCAGTGACTTTCCCGTCTATGAAAGTAGAGTCAGCAATAAGCACGACATTGACGAATGAAACAGGTTGCTGCGTTTCATCAACTACAACACCAGTAACAGTTTTCGCGGCCAGCGAAAAGGTTGTCATTAGAAATAGTATGAGACTTTCTATTTTCATAGCCAAACGTGGGGTTTATGTTAATAGTACTAAATACAAACAATTCCCAATCAGATAAGGTTTTGTAGAAATGTCAAATGAAAAGGAAATGCCAAGAAAACAAATCCAACTAAAATTAGCTAACGGCCCTTAAAAATACCAAATCAAGGTTGAGCCTTTCTATTTATCCAACAAATTAGTACACTATTAAATTGCAGCACACTGATATTATGACATATATGAGGCATGATAGAAGATGAAATTTGTCACATGAGAAGGCGCTAACGTCTGTCTCAGCCTGTCTCGTTTCGGACAGGCTTTTTTATAGGCAATCTCCTCAAAAATTAGTAAATTTGCAGTCTAAATCAGATAAGTACGCAAAATGACTAAGGCAGAAATTGTAAACGAGATAGCAAAGACCACAGGGATTGACAAGGCAAGTGTTCTTGCAGTGGTTGAGCAATTTATGGTTGTAGTAAAAGATAGCCTCGCGCATGGAGAGAACGTATATCTCCGTGGCTTCGGCACATTCCAAGTTAAGGAACGCGCTGAAAAAAATGCACGCAACATTTCAAAGAATACCACAATCGTAATCCCGGCACATAATATCCCGTTCTTCAAACCATCGACCGAGTTCAAGAAGGAGGTGGGTCAGTGATATGGAACAGGAAAACCAATATGGCGAAAGCGCGGTTGAAGAACTGACTCCCGATTGTAGCTGTCATTGTGAGGACGAATGTCATTGCCATAATTGTCACGAGAAACAGCCGGAGATTTTCGATGAAAGTGACATCGACCGCATAATAGCCAACCTTAATGACTGGGATTGAGATATGAGGTATAAATATTGTCCCGAATGTGGCGCAAAACTCAACGGACGACAAGCCGGTGATGACGGGCTTGTGCCGTACTGTGATAACTGCAAGCGGTATTGGTTCGATTCGTTTTCAAGTTGCGTGATTGTCATGGTCGTTAACGAGCTGCATGAGATAGCTCTTCTTAAGCAGTCATATATCTCCGCCCAGTATGAGACATTTGTCGCAGGTTATATAACACCGGGCGAAAATGCCGAGGAGGCGGCAACACGTGAAGTCAAGGAAGAACTTGGACTGACAGTAGAGAATCTAATATATGAGGGCACCCACTGGTTTGACAAGCGAGAACAACTGATGCACGCCTATATCGGCGCTGTCAAGAAAGCGGACTTCTCCACATCGTCAGAGGTTGACGGTGTTTCATGGGTACCGTTGGAGGAAGCCCCCACACGAATGTTCCCCGACCGCCCCGGCAACACACAGCATATCCTTTACCGCAAGTATCTGGAGTTGCTGAGAACCAAATAATATTCCGATTGAAAAATTGAGATTAAAAGGCGAGGTCAAGCATATGCTTGACCTCTTAATCCTTTTATAGTGCGGGCATTGAGACTAAAATCAATATCGGCACTTTTGTGAGAGCAAAGTTAGCTCTTTTTTATTGAACGTACAAAAAAGTTACGAGCCTGACCCGTGGAGCCAGACTCGATTTAATCTTGTTTATAGTGCAGTTGGCAGCATCGGGGCCATCCAAATACACTTTCGGATCGCAAAGGTAGCAATACTTTTCCAATACAACAAATCGTCAGCGTTTTTTCTTCACAAATTTAACAATCTTTTTGAGCAACGACCTTAATAGGTGCATAAAACCTCTGTTTTTTTGTGGTATTATACCTGTTTGGGATTCTATTACAGTACGAATGGCTGGTGTCTTTTTATAAAGGCGCGAGGTAGCAGACCACAACTCATTCCACATATCATTTGCTCTGTTAACTGATACTTGCCTCAGCATATAGTCAACAACACGCAACGCTCCTTTGAACGACTGTTGCTCATTCGCGCTAAAAGACGGACAGGCTTGTCCTGCCCTGATACCTTTTGATAGCGTCATACCAAATACCACATTACCGTGCGCACAGGCATTGCGGACTTCTCGAATTGCGGTCAGATAACTTTTGAATGTTTCGATAGCAAATTCTCTGAAGTGAGAACTGATAAGACTTTTATCTCGATCCCAAATCAGACTGTCATAAAGGACCTCCAAATTACCGAATGTCATAAACTCCATAGTCTTCCATGCCGGGGCATATTGTCCGAGGTACTTGGCATGGTACCGTTGTATCGGTAATTTATTCTTGATTGACCGATATGCCTCATTAGGGAACTTCCTTATAAAATCACTTGATACAACATTCGGATCTACAAACCATGTAGGGTTTGAATTATATTTATTGGAGAGTTCATAGATGATGGTTGTTCGGATAGCCACCTCAATCCTTGACAAATATTTGTTCAGGATATTCCTCAAATCCATATCGAAATAGTATAACGCCACAACGTCCTCAATCCTTGTTCCAGGATTAACCATGTGCTGACGTCGATGATCGAGATGAGGATAAGTTTGCTCAAAAGGAAATAGATAGAAACCAAGCCGGTAATAACCTATATCGGCAAGGTACTCCTTAGCCTTAGGTTCATCGGATATGATAACTCCGTGTAGCCTAAGTTTCTCTAATTGTTCATCGAGCGTAGTGGCTCTTTTCGTATATGGTATTTTCCGTCTGGGCATATTATTCGGTCGATTGAAATACAAAATTACAAAATTTAATCGAGCCTTGCTATATTTTTATTGAGGGTCAACGCTTTTAGCACATTATAGCATTTTCAATACCCTTATCACAGCACGGATATAGCCAGGATCTTCGGCATAGCCAATCTTTTTCAGCCATAGCAGATAATTCCCTCCCTTATATCGGTACTGTACTTTTGTGTAGTAGGCTTTGACTGATTCAGTCCAATGGTTGAACTCATAGTATTTGCCTGTCCGTGGATTGGTAAGTCCGAAAAGGTTGTGTTTGTTGCGGCAGACCGGGGATTTGAACCAGCCTGTCTCAAGTATTGCTTGAGATAATACTATCTTCGGATATTTTATGCCGTTTTTTTCAATCTCAGCAATCAGGTTTGGAATGGTCAGATCCGGAAGTCCGGAACTGACGGGTGCTTGCCGGAAATGTGACTTTGATGTGGTGACAGTGCTTGCAGATAGCGTTTGTGGCATATTTTTTACGCCAATAACCGTCTCTGGGATTGATGACATTTGAGGCAGTGCGCTATCTCTCTTATTGTCAGTGTTATAAACTTCTCGCTTATGCATTTCAACCGTCACAGGAGAATCTTTTGTGACGGTGTAAAACTGGGCTGCGGCATACTGTGAACAGAAAACTGCACAAGCCATCGCAACAAAAATGTTCGGAATTTCAAATTTAGCAATCATGTGGGGATAATTTTGAGGCCGACAAGCGGTTACGCCGCAAATTTATAACCTCTAATTCATTGACATGGAAATTCCGAACAAAAATCAGCAGGACACGCTCCCTTATGAAAAACTCGCCCTTTTGGGTATCGACAGGGAGAAAGCTGATATGCTTCCGCAGGACGTGAAGCAAAAATTGATGCAGGGGGAGGTCACGCCTCTTTTGCAGGTGTCTATCGACACCGGGAATGGCATGGTTATCTCATTACCCCTTAAACTCCAGCTCGCGGCCGACAAAGACGGCAATCCCACGCTGATCGCATATCCCGTGCAGCGTGAACTGTCGGTTGACAGGAACAACGAGCTTCGCCTGTCGCAACAGGAACTTGACGCATTGCGCCGTGGCGACGTGTTGCAGAAAGCCATCGACATCAACGGCGAGAAGACTCAGCAGTATCTCCAGCTCGACCCGGAAACAAAGTCAATCATCCACCGCCGCATAACCGAGGTGCAGATTGAGCAGAAGTTGAAGGACATGGAAAAGGTCAACGATATCGAGCTTGGCTCCCAGCAGAAACAGCAGGCACGCGAAGGCAAGCCGGTGGAACTGTCGGTAGGAGGCGAAAAGGTATCGGTCGGCATCGACCTCAAGGAACCGCAGGGCTTCAAGGTCGTAAAAGGCGACCTCAAGGAGTGGGAGCGACAGCAGAAACTCCGCTATGACGAGCAGCACCCCGAATATCTCGGACTGGTAATGACCGACAAGAACCGCTGGGAATATCAGAAAGTTGTCGAGCATGACTCTAAGGAACGTGCCATCAGCCTCGACCCCACGCAGAAAGAGGAACGGAAATCCCGCATCAAACGCTGACACACATGGCAGCTTCAAGAAAAAAAGAGCCGGGCCAACTCTCCGTAATGGATCAGTTCGACCGCATGAAAGAGAAACACCCCGACGCCTTGCTACTTTTCCGCACCGGCAACACATACGAAATCTACCGTCAGGACGCGAAAAAGGTGTCGGAAATTCTCGGTACACCAGTCTCCACGCGTACAGTCGGCAAAGAAAAGAATGTCGATGTGGCATCCTTCCCGCACGAAGCACTCGACACTTATCTTCCACGGCTTGTAAGAGCCGGAATGAGAGTGGCTATATGCGAACAGCTTGAAGACCCCAAGCAGAAGAAAAAGGAGCAGGAGGCGAAGCACGTGGAGACTACATCACAACAACCCATTAACAAAGAATCCGATATGCCAAGAAAAAAGAAAGAAAAGACTCCCCAGGAGGAGCCTGTAAAGACCACAAAGAGCGCGGTCGATGAAACGACCCCGAAAGAGAAGAAATCAGAATCCCAATCCGCCACCCAGGGCGAAGCCGCCGAGCGTAAGCCCCGTGAGCCTCAGATGGTGACGGTCAACGGAGACAAGGTGACACATGGTCACGCTTACCAGAGCAAGACCAACCCGGAGGACTGGTATTTCACCGCCAAGATCAACGGCCAACAGTTGAAGCCGCAGAAGATGGATCCGGCCGACCTCGCCGCCTATCAGCAGAAAGAACTCACGGTGCCGCAGCTCATGGAACGCTACTATCCCACCAAACTCATGCCGAGGGTGCCCGATGTCTCCTATCAGGTGGCGAATGTGCTGCCCGGCCCCGAGGGCAACCTAACTATCGACAAGTTCAATGTCTATAAGGAGACCGACGAGACCCGCGCCGACTACGGCAAATATAAGTTTTACGCGCAGGTTGGAGACAAGAAGATGTCAACAACCGCCTCACGCGAGGACCTGAACGCATACTTCGACCGCGTGGCAACTCCCGGACAGCTTGTGGAGCGCAACTTCGGCGACCGTCTGCACCTGCAATCCCACTACGAGCAGTTCAGGCTCCCGGAGGGCATCGACCCCAAAGGTATCCGTGTCGCAAAGGACAAGGAAGATGGAAAGTGGAAGGTGTCGGCCGACCTCGGCGAAGGACGCGGACGCACTTCCCGTCAGGAGCTGTCCTTTGACGACGGCTATTCTCTATTCAAGACGAAGACCGCCACACGCGAGCAGATAGCCGCAAAATATCTCACTGAGGAGATAAACACCAAGCTCGCCGCCCCGCTCTCTATGGAGAAATCAGCCTCCATGAAAATGTAAAACCGTTTCCCAACAACACTTAAAAGAATACCACTATGGCAAAATTAGAATATGACGAGCTTGTGCAGCTCCTTCAGGACGGCAACATCGGCTTCCTCCGCTTCATGCTTGAAAGCGACAATGCGGAGTCTTATCTCGAATGGTGCGAGCTTCACGGCATCGAACCCTCGGAGGAATCCGCCGAGTTCTACTACGATGAGACCGAGATCGACATGATGGAGCGTCAGCTGATAGACGACGAGGATTATGGCATCTGGAACTAACGGCGCGTCCAACAGTTCAGGCCAGCAGGCCCTCGACCGCTTCGCCCAGATGATGATCGAGCGTATGGAGAAGATGAAGGGCTCGGACTGGGAGAAGGGCTGGATCGGCGTAGCCTCTTCCGCCGGCCTGCCCCAGAACATCATGGGACGCAACTACTCCGGCTCAAACTCCTTTTTCCTCCAGTTGCACACGGCGGCGCAAGGCTACGAGCTTCCCGTGTTCCTCACATTCAAGCAGGCACACAACTTCAAGGCCCATGTCCTCAAAGGAGAGAAAGCCTTTCCGGTGATATACTGGGACATGATGGTACGAGACAAGGACGGCAAGAGAATATCCTCCGACGAGTACCGCGCCATGAGCCGTGACGAGCGGAAAAATCTCGACGTGATACCATTTGTCAAGGCGTTCCCGGTTTACAACATCGACCAGACCAATTTCCGTGAGGCACAGCCTGAGAGGGTGCAGAAACTACTCGACCGCTTCAAGGTGCCTGAAATGCGCGACACACAGGGTATGTACGCCCACGGCGCACTCGACCGCATGGTTGCCGAGCAGACATGGCTCTGTCCCATACAGGCCGACCGCAAGGAGAATGGCGCGTACTATTCCCCCTCGCGTGATATTGTCGTGCTTCCCATGAAGCAGCAATTCAACAAGGGCACGACTCCGGAGGAGATATACCGCGACGGCATGGAGTTCTATTCGACCATGCTACACGAAATGACACACTCCACCATGACTCCCGAAAGGCTCAACCGTGAGGCGGGCGCGAAGTTCGGCGACCCGAAATATGCGAAAGAGGAACTCGTGGCCGAGCTTACAGCGGCCATGATAAGCCACTCCATGGGCTTCGACTCCAGAGTCACCGACAACTCGGCGGCCTACCTCGATTCATGGATAGGCGCGCTCTGGCAGGAACCGAAGTTCATCGTGTCCGTGATGGCTGATGTCAACAAGGCTTCGGAAATGATACTCGACCGTGTGGACGCACAGCGCATATCGCTCGAAGAACAGCCTTATCTGGCGAAGAGCGACCCTCTTATGGCTCCATTGGAGGACGAGATATGCCCGTTCAAGAACGCCGCCATAATCAAGACCCGCTCCGGCGACTTTGCCCTGCGTGCCTCATACAACGGTGTCGATCTCGGAATGAAGCCTATTGAGCGTTCAACTGCGAGAATGTATTTCCAGCTCACCGACCAACGCGAGAAAGATATATTCCTCGGAAGCGCGATACGCAAGAATTATGAATCGGAGATAGCCGGCATCGACCGCCGCGCCTCCAAGTCACTCTCAATCGTCTGAAGCAATGGCACCGGCTGACTATAAGGTCAAGTTCAAGGAACTTAAATCGCGTGTGGGTATTGATGATGTCGCCTATTCACTCGGCTACCGCCTCGACCGCAAGGCAGGTGTGGGCCGGTACATCGAGCTTGTGCTGGGCGAGGGACGCGACAAGCGTGACACCATCATCGTCAGCAACCGCCGCGACAAGGCTTCGCAGACTTTCTTCCGGCGGGACGGCTCAAAGGGTGACGTGGTGTCGTTCATACGCGAGAACCTTTCATCGTTCAATGTCATCGGGCTAACCGAATGGCAGAAGATAGCGAAAGTGATGGCGCAGTTCGCCAATATGCCGGAGCCGGATTATGACCGTGACAGGGATTATGTACGCTCGGCATCCGCGCCTCAGGTGTTCGACCCTTCGCGCTACCGTGTCAAGGAACTGGACGCGGCCAATATCCCCCGGCTGTTCGCACAGCGCGGACTGTCGGCAGATACGGTCAAGGCTCTCGCCCCGTTCATTTCCCTTGTGTCCGACAGGCGCAACGAGAATTTCAACGGCTACAATATCGGCTTCCCCTACACGGAAGCCGGGAGCGACAAGACTGTGGGATATGAGATCCGTGGCATGGGCGGCTACAAGTCAAAGGCCGCCGGCACCAATTCCTCAACGGCGGCGTGGGTGGCCGACCTGTCGCACGGCAACAACGGACTCGTGCGTCATGTGTTCTTCTGTGAATCCGCCTTTGACGCTATGGCTTTTTTCCAACTGAACCGTCCACGGTTAGGCGAGGACATCGCCCTTGTCTCCCTTGGCGGCACGTTCTCCGACCGTCAGGTACTGGGCGTTATGGAGCGTTTCCCAAACGCCCGTGCCTACGACTGCTTCGACAACGACCTTGCCGGACGCATCAATGGACTCCGCCTCATGGCTCTTGTCGAGGACATTCCACTCAAAATCACCAAGACGCCGGAGGGCTTGATGGTGGAGGCCAAAGGCAAGAGTTTTCCGGTGTCGCCCGACCGCTCCGCCTACACTCAGTTTGAACCGCATATTTCCGTGCGTTACCGCATGGGGCAGTGGCAGCCGCCTAAGGACTTCAAGGACTGGAACGACTGCCTGTTGGGTAATCGCTCCTCAATCAAGATACTCCCTACCAAACATGACCGTGACGATAACCTCGCCGAGCAACGCGCCTCCGGCTTAAAAATATGACTGACCGATGAAGACTATCAAACCGAAAACAGTTCTGCTCGCTCTTTCCCTCCTTGTCATTCCGGGAGCGGACATGATGGCGCAACAGACCGACCCGACGCTCACGGCGGCGGTAATAGCGCAGACTGTGGAGCTTAACAATATCCACAAGAAGCGCAAGTCAACCCAGGAGAAGATCATCGCGGCTGAAGCCGCCGTGACTGTCGCCCTCGACCGCGTTCACTCCGTGGAGAACAAGATGCTTGAGTATCTTTCCAACGCCCAGGGTGCCATGCAGAATCTCTATCAGATAAAGCGTGCCGGAGAACTGGTGCTGACGGAGATACCCAAGAACTGCGACCTGTTGCGTAAATCGGTGCCGGGCCACCTGAAAGGCACGGCAATAGCGGTGCTGGTGTCCGATGAACTGACTGACGCGGCAGCGCAGATGGCTGCTCTCTATCCCTTCATGCAACAACTTGTCACTTCGGGGAGCTACACCGTGACCGGTGCTGACGGTAACAAGGAGAAACACAAAGTCAACCTGCTCAACTCCGCCGAGAGGTACTATGTGGCAAACGAGGTGGTGACACGTCTGGAGACAATCAACACCGACCTGTGGCTACTGGCGTGGCAGATACGCACTCTCTCATGGAACGACCTGTGGTTCTCGCTTGACCCCGACGGCTGGGCCTCGGTTATGTCGGGAAAGGCTATCGCGGAGACCCTTGTGTGGGAGTGGAACACGATAAAATACAGATAAACGAACTATCAACAACATTTTTTACATGGATACAGAAACAAAGATTATCGGCCGTTGCCCTGTGTGCGGCGGCAATGTGGTGAAGACCTGCAAGGGCTACCGCTGTGAGAACAACACCGGGGAGGACGGCAAGTGCGGACTCTTCATCAACGGGGTTATAGGCAACCGCAAGATGGCGGATGCCGAGGTCGCGGAACTGCTGGAGAAGCGGAGCATATTGCTCGACGGCTTCGCCCACAAAGGAGTGGAAGACTTTTCCGACCGTGCTTGTCATGGCGGCTGACGGCTCGATCAATATGGAGTCGGTGGTGGCACACTGCCCCCGTTGCGGCGGCGAGATCCGCGTGGGCGCAAAGGCTTTCAACTGCTCCAACTACCGGCAGGAGGGAAGCCCCTGCGACTTCGTGATATGGCGCAATATCGCCGGGCATCTCATGACGCTCGATGAAGTGCGAGAGATATGTGCCGATGGTGTCACATCCCACGAGGTCGAGATGTTCGGCGAGAATGGCTCTGTCTATCGCCGCAAACTCGGCTTATCTCCCGACAAACTAAAGGTTATCAAGGTATGAAGCCGGGAACGAAACTCGCCATACTGCTCATAAGCTGTGTGGCTATGTGGGGCGGCATAGGATATGCCTTCCACTACTTCGGCCAGCCGTCGAAACGGGCGCAGTCGGTGGCGGAGAAGGCACTGATGGCCTCGGTGGATAATCCGGAGTCGGTAAAGGTCATAGCGGTCAGCAAGCCTGACAGTGTGTTCGGCCGCAACTACATCAACAACGACGAGAAAATGGCGATAGCCATGTCGATGATGAAAGTCAACGAACAGGTCATGTCCCGGACAGACGGTCTTCAGAACCTCGATTTTGAGGACAACACCGTTTCCGAGCTTGTCGGCCGCCAGATGTCGGCGATGTCCGCTCTACGCTCGATGGTGGGCTTTGAGACTCCTGACGCTCCACGCAAGCCGTTCTCCGGCTGGAAAGTGAAAATAGAGTATGAGGCTCTGTCGGAAAGCGGCTCTCCATACCGCTCGGAATACTGGTTTATCCTCGACCGCGACGCACAGTGCGTCGTAAACTCTTTTGAAATACCTCTTTTATAAATCCCTAAACTGAATACAACGATGAAAGAACTACTTGATC